>Ga0247834_1000804_pt1 | contig 58042 bp, 59 predicted proteins | sample LaCruzMarch2015__8_FD_187118 | JGI IMG/M metagenome (GOLD analysis project Ga0247834, IMG submission 187118) | Freshwater microbial communities from meromictic Lake La Cruz, Castile-La Mancha, Spain - LaCruzMarch2015_12m | ecosystem: Environmental > Aquatic > Freshwater > Lake | place: Spain...
TGATGAAGAGTTAATTGTGATTAATTGGTTTGAAGGCAGAGATGGGCAACTGCCATCAGGTGAAAAGATAGGTATCGATGGCCCTGATAGTAATCGCATTAATTTATCAGCAGAGATTGAAGAGCTAAGAAGATCTCTAAATTCCTTTGAAGTTGAGCGACTAAAGCAGATTGGTAGCGATGCTGCTAAATCTTTAGGTGAATCGATGCTCAAGATCTCACCAAAGATGAGTGAGGTGGGGGCAGCTGGAGTTATTGCAGAAAGTCTCTGGGCGCATAATTTAGAGCCAGTGGTTTTATTAGTTGCTGGTAGTGATCGCATTGAAAGCTTTAGACATCCTCTGCCCACCACAAACCTTATTGGCTCACTTTTTATGGGAGTGATTTGTGCCAGAAGAAAAGGTTTGATTGCTAGCGTTACTAGAATTCTTTCCTTTAATTCTCTTTCTAACGAGGTAGAGCAGAGATATCAAGGGCTTTTAAATGTTGAGGCGGCATTTTTTAGCGGTACAAAGGTTGGGGCTACATATGGCCAAGCATTCAAATCTGGTGAGGTTGAATATCTAAAGCAAGGATTTGCAAGAGATGAGTGGAGTAAGCATCATCAAGGCGGTCCGACTGGATATCTACCAAGAGACTTTCCCGCTCATGAAAAGAGCGCTCAAGTAATTGGCGTTAATAACGCCATTGCTTGGAACCCAAGTGCTGCCGGGATTAAGGTTGAAGACACCTTGATTACCACCCCTACCGGCTTTGAGATTATTACCTCTGATCCAAGCTGGCCTAGCGTTGAAATATCTGGCAGAGCGCGCCCAGATATCGCTCGCCCTTGACCTAAACGTTATAAAAAAGAGGTAAAAAAGCGTTGACCGAGCCCAGTTAGGGCATAAGACTCAGGCAATTGAGGTGGTCTGACCACTTCCATATCGGCCGGAAGGAAGTCTTATTTAGATGCTGCGCTACGGAATTATCGGCATGGGCGCCATGGGCCGTGAGCATGCCGAAAACTTATCTTTCATAGATGGTGCATCAGTTACTGCAATCAGTGATCCAGATTCTGGTTCAAGAGAACTAGCAATTAAGCAGCTAGGAGAGTCAGTAAAAGTTTTTACCGATCATAGGCAGCTTCTAGATTCCGGCCTAGTAGATGTAGTAATCATTGCAACCCCTAACTTTACTCATGTTGATATTTTGGAAGATGCACTTAAGACATCACTTCATGTCTTTATTGAAAAACCGCTCTGCACCACAATTGATGATTGTCTAAAAGTTATTAAGTGGTCAGAAAATAGAAGTGGTCTGGTTTGGATGGGACTTGAATATCGCTACATGCCGCCAGTTGCTGAATTAATTTCTATTGTTCATAGTGGGGGAGTCGGACAAGTTCAACAAGTCTCTATCAGAGAACATCGCGAACCTTTCTATCCAAAAGTTGGCAATTGGAATCGATTCACATCTAAAACTGGTGGAACTCTTGTTGAGAAGTGCTGCCATTATTTCAATCTCATGGATCACATTGCTAAGGAGCGGCCAAATCGAGTATTTGCCTCCGGTGGGCAGAGAGTTAATTACCTCGATGAGAGCTATGACGGAGTTAAGGCAGATATGCTCGATAGCGCTTATGTGATTCTGGAATATCCAAGTGGAAAAAGAGCGATGTTAGATCTCTGTATGTTTGCTGAAAATACCGTTGATAAGGAACATATCTCAGTAACGGGAAGTGAAGGCAAAGTCGAATCATTTCTGCCATCACTTGAACTGCGTTATGGCAAGCGAAGCGCGGTTGGAAACTTTAAGCAATGGAGTCATGATGCATCAAAGCCAAAAGTTGAATCAAGAAAAGTTTGGGATGAGAGTATTAAATACAATGGATTTCACTATGGGGCTTCATATCTTGAACACTTAAAGTTCTTTAAGGCGATTAGAAGCGGAAAAGGCCCAGATGTGAGCCTGGAGGATGGCCTTAGAAGCGTTGCATCAGGTCTAGCGGCTCAGATGAGTATTGCCCAGGGGCGCCCGGTAGAAATGAGTGAAGTATTGCCAGCGGGGTGGAATTAATGACTAGCTGCACTCTGATTCCTCTTGCTCGTCCAACATTTGATGTCTTAGCTGCGCAGAAGTTCTTTGATTCTGCCCGTGATCTCTTAAGTGATATTGGAGCTACTGTAAATGGCCCAACATCACTTGTAATGACTCCAGAGGATACTGCTAGCGCTGAGGCAAATCTAAAATCTGATGAGAAGTTATATATTCTCTTTAATGCATCTTTTGCAGATGCCTCTGCAGCTGTCTCACTTCTTTCTAAAGTTTCAGGCGATGTGCTCTTATGGTCGGTTAGAGAATTTGGCGAGATAGGAGATCGACTTCTACTTAACTCAATGTGTGGATCAAATCTTGCAGCACATGCACTTCGAGTAAATGGAAAGAGAATTACTCATCTTCATGGAAATCCTGAAGAGGCGCATGTCAGAGCTGCCCTCTCATCTGCTCTTGCTGGAAAGATGCCAGATGTTGGTCAACCGCAGAAAATTAGCGGTCAATTAGCAGACTTAGATAAGGTTAAAGGCGCTCTGGCAAAGTTAAGTGGTTTAACTATTGGAGCAATTGGTGATGCGCCAGCTGGCTTTACTCCCTGCACCTATGATCAAGAGGCGCTTAAAAAATCTTTTGGCTTAAATATTATTAATAAATCAATTCCTGAAATCTTTGCAGATATTGCAGCTGTGCCACTTGATCAAGAGAGCGCAGAATATCAAGATGCTTGTCAGGCTCAGCCATCTCTTAAAAATGTTCCAGAGAGAGAGGCTCGAGTTAATGCCAGCACCAGGGTTGCTCTGGATAACTGGATAAGGGCTAATGATTTATCGGCAATTGCTATGCGCTGTTGGCCTGATTTTGCAGTTGATCTGGGAGCTTGCCCTTGCGGGGCGATGGGAAGAACGGCAACGAGTGGAACTCCTGCAGCCTGCGAGCGAGATGTATATGGCGCAGTAACCATGCTGCTTTTAGAGGCGCTTGGCTCAGGAACAAATTACTTAGTAGATACCGTGGATTTAGAAGAAGATGAGAACATTATTCGGATTTGGCATTGTGGTTCTGCTGCAACCACTCTCGCTGTTGATCCTGATAATGCAACGCAGTTCATACACTGCAATAGAAAGCTAGGTGTGGCCGGTAACTTCCCCTTGAAGACCGGTCCGGTTGTTCTGGTAAGGCTGGATACCGATATCGATCCAGCAAATCAGAGCAAACTCCGATTAGTAATGACTAGTGGTGAATCACTATCTGCTCCTAATCGGTTCCAAGGTAATACCGCAACAGTTCGTACATCTGCGCCAGCACGGCAATTGATTAATGGGTTGATCCATAATGGATTTCCTCATCACACAGTTGTGGCTTGGAAAGACATACGAGCAGAAGTCCGCAGGATGGCGGAATATTTGGCCATTCCGCTAACCGAGTGGTAATCACATGATTCACCACAGACCCTCGAATAAGGAGAAATAAATGAAACAAAAGATGAATGCAAAAGCATTCAAAGCTCTGATTGCAATGGCTTTTGCAATTAGCGCAACTGTTGTTCCACTCTCCCAGAGCTTTGCCGCAGGCGAATCTCTTGGCAAGAGTTGTCCAACAGAGGGAGTAATGACTGGAACTAAGTCAACCTCTCTTATCTGCGTCAAAGCATCAAATGGAAAGCAAACCTGGCAGCGAGTAAAGCTCGCATCTGGCAATGGCCGTCCAGTAGCAAACCTGACACCACCAAAGGGTGAAATCGAGTTCTGGCACTATCGCCCAGAGCTTGGCGATCAGAGAGCTCTAGTGAAAATCATTAGCGATTTCGAAGCCAAATACCCTGGCACCAAGATTAAGCAAGTAGTTCGTGACACCACGACCTATAACAACACAGCACGTGTTTCAATTCTTGCTAATCCAAAAGCAGCGTTATTCGCTACCTCTCGCGGTGCGATCTTTGATCAATTCGCTAAGAGCGACATGATGCTTGACCTTTCAGGTCAGCGCTATGTTAAGCAGAACGTTGTTGCTAAGGGACTAACTGCTGGACAGTTTGAAGGAAAGCAGCTTGGAATTCCTTATCAATACCTCTTCAACAACCCAATTGTTAATACAGAAATCTGGGCTAAAGAGAAGTGGACCACACCAAAGAATCTAACTGGTTGGGTCAACTGGTGTAAGGATGCTAAGGCTAAGGGATATGTCCCTCTAGCTTGGCCAGGAGCTACTCGCGGACAAGCAGCGCAGATTTCTAACTCTGCTCTGATGAACTCTGCTGGAAGCTACGATGAACTATCAAAGAACCTTGCAGATCTAAATACTGGAAAGATTGATCTGACTTCAAAGTGGTTTGAAGGCGTTGCTGACATTTATGTCAAGCTAAGAAACGCTGGCTGCTTCCCAGATAACGCCACAGGTGTTACTGAGGCTGCTGCATACAACCTCTTTGCAACTGGTAAGTCACCAATTCTTCCTATCGGAACATTTGCGATGGGATCAATTGTCGGACTAAATCCAAACCTAAATGGCAAGATGGAACTTCTGTCAATGGTCTTGACTGATGGCAAAGTTGTCGCAGAAGGAATTATGAATAACACTTACACATTAAGTGTGAATAAGAATTCCAGCACACGCGATCAAAAGATTGCCAACGCATTCCTTTCCTATCTACTGACTGGAAAAGTTGCCGAGATCTATGCCAATGAAACTCTTCAGCATGTTAACGTTCTTGATGTTGAATACAAGAATGTAAACCTTTTGAATACCGTTTCTTTCCAGGCCAAGGACACCATGTTGGCTCCACGCTTCCTACTTCTGAACGCAGCTGTATCTGATCTAACTCAAGATGCGCTAATTCAGATCGTTGGCGGCAAGAGCCCAGCTGATGTTCTGCCTGATTTCTCAAGGCAGATTAAGCAGAAATTGGCTGGCTGATTAGCTCGCTAACAAATACCGGAACCGCTCCCACCTCAGGTGGGAGCGGTGTTCGGCCTGCTTCAAAGAAGCGCAAAAAGGATGCTGGCATCTATTACTTGATGGGGCTTCCTGCTGCCATCATTTTTGCTGGTTTCTACATTGTTCCGTTCATCGCAAATTTAAGATACTCCCTGACTAGATGGGATCGAATAACGGAGCCAGAGTTTGTTGGATTTCGTAACTTTATTAACTTGCTTACTAACGATGATCTCTTCTATAAAGTTCTAGGAAATAATCTACGCTTTACCTTCCTAGTCGTACTATTTCAAACGCTATTCTCATTGATATTTGCTATTTTCCTTGTCAAGAACACTAAGACTAATATTGCGCTTAGAACTCTCTTTTTCTTTCCTACAATTCTTTCATCTGTTTCTGTGGGAATGATTTGGCTCTTTATGTATGACCCGAACTTTGGAGCTGTAAATCTTTTCTTTACTCGCTTGGGACTTGAAGGCTTTGCTTTAAATTGGCTTGGAAGTGAGAGCTCTGCACTTTATGCAATAACCTTTACTCAAGTCTGGTTTCATACCGGACAGATGATGGTCATATACATTGCTGGGTTACAGCAGATACCTCAAGAACTTTATGAAGCAGCCGAAGTGGATGGAGCTTCACGCTGGCAGCAATTTAGAAATGTAACTTGGCCGATGTCTATTCCAACCACCATTGTGGTTATGGCATACACCACCATTCAATCCTTTAGAGCGTTTGACTTGATATTTGCAATGACACAGGGTGGTCCAAATAATTCATCAAATATATTTGCAGTCTTGATATATCAGACCGTCTTTAGTGAGCTCAGAATCGGATATGCCGCCACGCAATCAATCTTCTTCATCATTGTTCTAATTTTTGTGACGCTGTTACAGCGCAAGTTCCTCAATAGTCGGTATGAGAAATAGGGGGTTGAGATGATATATAAAGTAAGCAGAGTCGTTTCTTTACTGATTTTTTCTATCCTAATTATCATCCCAAGCTTAATTGTCGTTTTTGGATCGACAAAAACTGATAGCGAGGTCTATAACAAGCCTTTAGCTCTTCCTGAGAAGTGGTCTTTAGATAACTTTAGATTCCTATTTGAAGTCAGCAATGTAGGTCGCTCATTTCTCAATAGCTTAATTGTTACGGGTTTTTCTGTATCTATAACTTTGATATTGGCCAGTATGTGTGCCTTCGCAATTTCAAGAATGATTACAGTCACTGGTCGCGTTTTGTTCTCACTTTTTGCTGTGGGATTAGCAATCCCAGGTCAGGTGAATCTAGTGCCAATATTTATTCTCTTCAATGACTTGCAATTGACCAATAAGCTATCTGGTTTAGTTTTGATCAACATCGTAACAACGTTACCTATCTCTGTATTTATCTTGACTGCATTTTTTAGAGAACTTCCAAAAGAGATGTATGAAGTCTCTGAAGTTGATGGAGCGACCCCACTTAGGGTTTATCGCTCAATTGCTCTTCCACTATCAAGACCTGCAATGGGAGCAACTGCGATATTCCTATTTGTCATAACTTGGAATGAGCTACTTTTCCCACTACTTCTAATTACAGATAATGATAAGCGGACCTTGCCGCTCTCATTGCTTTCATTCCGCGGTGAGTTCTTTAGTAACTACAGCATGATTTTTACAGCTGTAATGGTTGCATCTATTCCTATGGTCGTTATGTATTTGTTAATGCAGAGATCATTCATTGCTGGACTTACAGCAGGAGCGGTTAAGGGCTGATGAGTAGCGGTACACCAGTTGTTAGTAATCCTCCAAGGCTTCAAGGTCAGGTGCGCCTGTTACTTGATCATATTGAAAGCCAAGGGCTTCAAGGGGGAGAGCGTCTTGAACCAGAACGCGAACTAGCAAAAATCCTTGGTATTAGCCGTCCATCACTTCGAGAGGCAATCCAAATCCTCCAAGTTCAAGGCCGTCTTAGAGTTAAGCATGGAATTGGTATTTTCATTCTCGATCAAGCCGATGGTGAAAAATTAAGAGAGTCCTTAAGAGCTGCTCAGCATCGCATTGAAGAGTTGTTTCAGATGCGTGAGATATTAGAAGCCCCTGCGGTTGAGTGGGCTGCCGAGCGAAGAAGTGATGAGCAACTAGCTGAAATGAAATTAGCAGCAAGAGCTCTAAATGAGGTTATTGCAAGAAAACCTGTTGATTTTGAAAATCTAAGACGCCTAGATATGGAGTTTCATCTCACAATTGTTAGAAGTGCGCAGAATCAATTCTTAAATCAAACACTTGGAACTTTGCAAGAAATCATGTTTCACTCAATGGATAACACTTTAAAGCTTCCTGGCCGTGTCGATAGTTCAGAGCATGAACACGGAATGATTCTAGATGCAATTGAAAAGCGAGATTCAATTGCTGCTCGCTTGATGATTATTCAACACATTCATAACGCCCGTGATGCTTGGCAGAAGTATCTAAAGAAGCAGAGTGATCTATGAGCCAAGTTCTCTGCGTGGGAGTTGCAACTGTCGATAACATCGTTTTAGTTGAGAAATATCCCAGCGCTAATCAAAGAGTTGTAGCACTTGATTCAATGCGCTCAGTTGGTGGCCCAGCAACAACAGCTGCAGTCACTCTAGCAAGGCTAGGAATTGAGGTTTCACTCGCCTGCGTTATTGGAGATGATGAAGAGGGAAGATTTATCTTTGAAACTCTTAAGAATGAGGGCGTTGATACTAGAAATGTAGAGGTAGTTAGCAATATCAATACTGCTCGGGGAACAATAGTTGTTTCAAAGAGCGAACAGAGCCGGGCGATTATGGTTATGTCCCATGATCAACTACCTAAAAAGCCAGCAGATATCAGCAGATATCAATGGATTCACGTTGATCAAGCTGGGATGGGGGCGATAAAGAGTTGGGGGATTACAAGAGGTGGAAGCGCCAAACTCTCTATAGATATTGGTTATCAAAGCCCTGGGCTAAATCCTGGTGATTATGATCTCTATGCGCCATCTGAAAATATAACAACTGATACCTCAACTGCCACAAGAGATAAGAATATTGTTGTCATTTCGCAGGGAGAGCGAGGAAGTCTTTATTCTGATGGCCTTAGCTCTGGAAGTGTTCCGGCGATTAATTCAGAGATATTAAGCACGCTAGGTGCTGGCGATGTTTTTCATGGCGCACTTGTTGCAGCCCAAGTTTGGAATAAGGAAATTAGCGAAGCAGTATTAATAGCAAATACTGTGGCAGGTCTTTCATGTAGAGGCCTTGATGGACAAAGTGGAATTCCTAGAAAGAATGAGCTGGATGCCTATTTGGCTAAGGCGAAGATCTGATGGGGATAACGGGTAATCGAGATATGGAAAGGAAGTAATGATGGCCAAAGTGCCTGATTTTCTCCTCCACCATGATGGCGACTCAGTTGCTGTTGCAAATGATGATTTGCAACCTGGCACACTGCAAGGGCTATCAGTGAAGGAGCAGACTGCACATACTGCAGTATTAAATGAGCCAATTCCCTTGGGGCATAAGTTCGCACTTCGCGATCATGCAGAGGGAGAGGCGATAGTTAAATATGGAATTAAAGTAGGGATTGCATCTAAGGCAATCAAGAAGGGCGATTACGTTCACACACACAACATGAGGAGTTATCGATGGGAAGCAAGCCGCGCTTAACTGGATACCGTCGCCCTGATGGGTCGATGGGTATCCGTAATCACGTCATCATCTTGCCAGTTGATGACTTATCAAATGCTGCTGCAGAAGCGGTAGCAAAAGTAGTGCCAGGCACTCTTGCCTTGCCTCATAGCTATGGACGCCTGCAATTTGGCGAAGATCTTGAGCTAACTTTCCGCACACTTATCGGCACTGGCCTAAATGGCAATGTCGCAGCGGTTGTAGTTATTGGAATTGAACCTAATTGGACCCAGAGAGTTGCCAATGGCATCGCTAAATCTGGAAAACCCGTTGCTTCATTCTCCATTGAAGGCAAAGGCGATCTTCAGACAATTGCTGATGCAGCGCGAGTTGCTCAGGTCTTCTTGCAAGATGCATCAGAGATTGTCCGTGAGAGCGCAAGTGAAGGTGATCTAATCCTTTCAATTAAATGCGGAGAGTCAGATACCACATCAGGTCTTGGTTCATGCCCAACTACATCAGAGGCAGTAGATCGCTGGGTTGCAGCAGGAGGAACAGTTTTCTTTGGCGAGACTTCAGAGCTAACTGGCGGAGAACATCTAATTGCAGATCGATGCATCGATGATGCTTGCCGAAATCTCTTCCAAACCACCTATGACAACTACATCAAAGTGATTGAATCAACAGGCGCCAACTTGCTTGGTTCACAACCAACGCAAGGAAATATCGCAGGTGGTCTAACGACTATCGAAGAAAAAGCTCTAGGAAATATTGCCAAAACTGGATCTGTTCCAGTTGTTGGAGTATTAGCACCAGCTGAGGCGCCACCAAGAAATAAGCCAGGTCTTTATTTCATGGACACTTCATCAGCTGCTGCTGAGTGTGTAACTCTTATGGCGGCAGCAGGGGCTGTAATTCACCTATTTCCAACTGGACAAGGAAATGTGATTGGTAATCCAATTGAGCCAGTTTTGAAGTTAACTGCCAATAAGAAGACTGCTGCATCAATGCCAGAACATATCGATCTTGATGTCTCTGGTCTATTGCGTCAGGAATATAACTTGACCAAAGCTGGCGACATGATGATGGATGTAATTGAGCGAACTGTTAATGGAAGACTCTGCGCTGCAGAGGCTCTAGGACATCGCGAATTCACCTTCACCAAGCTCTATATCAGCGCCTAAAAATAACCCTCGATTACCCGAAGAAAAAGGACTGGTTCGTGATATTAATTAGTGAAGATGTTTGGAGCGCAGACTTTGAAGCGCTGGCTAACTCCTTTCCATTAATTCGCGAACCAGAACTTTGGAACAATATTGAAGAGTTAAAGGCAAAGCTTGCAAGTGCAACAGCTCTAGTGGTGAGAAATCGTACTCAAGTAAGTAGAGATTTGATTGCATCTGCTAAGAATTTAAAAATTATTGCAAGGGCTGGAGTCGGTTTAGATAATATTGATGTAAAAGCTGCCGATGAGTTTGGCGTGGTGGTCAGCGCTGCCCTTGGCATAAATGCCACCGCTGTTGCTGAAGAGACGCTAGCTATGGCACTTGCTCTGTCTAGGAAGTTAATTGAATTAGATTCAAGCACCAGAGCGGGACAATGGAATAGAAAAGCAGGAGTTGAGATCTCAGGAAAAACCTGGGGACTTCTAGGATTTGGAGCAACTGCTAGAGCAACTGCTGAACTGCTAAGAGGTTTTAAGGTAAAAGTTCTGGCGTATGACCCTTTTGCAAAACCAGAGCAGAGTTATTTGGATTCCATAAATTGCCAGATGAGCTCACTTGATGATGTGATTTCAAACTCGGACTTCATATCCGTCCATCTACCAGCTACTAGTGAGACTAAAGAGATTATTGATAGTAAGAAGCTTTCGGTTATGAAAAAGAGCGCTCTACTAATTAGCGTCGGGCGCGGTGAGGTAATTAACGAAGCTGACCTAGAGCAAGCTCTTAAAGATGGCGTAATTGCCGGCGCTGGCCTAGATGTAAGAGCGCAGGAACCTCCAAAGGATAAGCGCTTTACAGATCTTGATAACGTTGTTTTAGCTCCGCATATCGCTGGCATTACCCATGAAAGTCAGGCCGCTATCAATAGAGTATTAGTAAGTGAGATAAGAGCAGCCCTAAGTGGCCAGGTGCAAAGTTATGCCGTTGGCGCAGTAAAGCAGGCAAAGTAATGGCAATCTCTATAGCTAGAGCCCTTGCTCATGCCACATCACTTCTAATAAAAGCCGGAGTCAATGAAGTTAATTCAGAGAAAACTGCTCGCGCCATAGTCACTTCTGATGTTTGGGGTAATCCCAGCCATGGCTTGATGCGACTTCCTTTCTATCTACAGAGATTGAGTCAGGGCGGGGTTAATCCAAAGGCTGAATTAAAAGTAATGTCAGAATTTGGATCAACAATTTCACTTGATGGTCAAGATGGGTTGGGACACTGGCAACTTCTTGATGGCGCGCAGATTGGCGTAGCTAAGGCAAAGCAAACTGGAATCTCACTTGTTTCAATTGCTAACTCAAGTCACTGCGGGGCCCTTGGGGTTTATCTATATCCCGCACTTGATGCAGCGATGATTTCAATGATTTTTACCAATGGGCCAGCGGTAATGCCAGCAGTTGGCGGAAATTCACCAATTCTTTCCACTAGCCCTATTGCTTCAGGAATCCCATCAAATCCGCCAATGATTATTGATCTTTCAACATCTGCTGTTGCAAGAGGAAAAATAGCTAGCGCTGCTAAAGCTGGAGGATCGATTCCGCAGGGCTGGGCAGTTGATGAAAAAGGTGAAGCAATTACCGATGCCAAGCAAGCTCTTATGGGAATGCTTGCTCCACTTGGCGGAGCAAAGGGATTTGCACTTGGCTTGATGGTTGAGTCACTCTCAGCTGGTCTTAGCGGAGGATCTTTATCTAGAGCTATTCCAGATATGTTTAATCCAGATGATGATAAAAAAGTGCAGGGGATTTCGCACACAGTAATAACTATTAATCCTGCAAGCATTGGCAAAGAATCTAAAGATGGACTTGATGAACTTGCCGCAAGTATTACCGCCAGCGGGGGAAGAGTTCCAGGAAGCAAGCGAGTAAGTCCTAATAACTTAGGAAGTGGTGAAATAACCCTTGCTGATGCGGTAATTAGCGATCTTAACTCTTGGAGCCAAAAGCTTGGCTTAGAGAACATCTCATGAAGTTAACATCTAGCAATCTAAAGTATTTCTCAGTTATCTCTATTTTTGTCGCTCTGGCATATGGAATCAGTCAATTGCAGGGCGCAATCTCTCCGCTCTTTATCTCACTACTCTTTGGATTAGCTTTAGTTAATAGTGGTCTCTGGGGCGATGGCGGCAGAGAGGCTGCAAACTTTGCAGCAAAGCGATGTATGCGCCTTGGGGTAGTGCTCCTTGGATTTCAGATCTCAATTGATAAGTTCATTGACGTTGGGCCAAAGGGGCTATTGGCAGTAGTGATTATTGTTGCCGTTGTTTTCCTAGGTCTTAGATATGCGGCTATGAAAAGTGGATCTAGTGAATCTTTCTCAACTCTTCTTGCAGGCGGCTTTGCAATCTGCGGAGCAACTGCAATTGCTGCTATTAGTTCAACTCGAAAGAGTGAAGAGCGAGATGTTTCCTATGCTGTGGCACTTGTTGCCCTCTGCGGCACACTATCGGTTTTTGTCATTCCACCACTTGCAAATCTCTTCTCGCTAAGTGATGCAACTGCAGGTGCTTGGATTGGCGCTGCTGTGCATGATGTTGGGCAAGTTATTGCCACCGCATCACTTATGGGCCCTGCCGCTCTTGATAGCGCAGTGATTGTGAAGCTAACAAGAGTTGTTCTACTTATTCCACTAATTCTCATGCTCTCTTATAAAACTAGTGAGAAGAGATCCTTAAAGAGCGCCACCCCTGTATTTGTCATTGGCTTTGTTGCCTGCGCATTAATTGTTAATGCCCTCTCACTTCCAGAGAGCGCAATAAATATAGGAAAAGAGAGTTCAAAGATCTTCTTATCTCTTGGTTTATTAGGTATGGGCCTTTCGGTGAAGTGGGCATCAATTAAGGCCCTTGGGGCAAAACCTCTTGTTTTAGGGCTAATTGCCTGGGCGGCCTGCGGGGGATTTGCCTTGGCTGTCATCACCTCCGTTGGGCTTTAGGCGCGAATTTCCCTTTTCTAACCCCCTCTCATAAACTCCCCCTCTGCCCAAATGAGGGCTCGAGGCAAACAAAACGAGGTTAACGCTTGGCTAAAAAAGACGGTGCAATCGAAATCGAAGGCACTGTAGCTGAAGCGCTACCGAATGCGATGTTTCGCGTAGAGCTCACCAATGGACATAAAGTTCTTGCACATATCAGCGGGAAGATGCGACAGAACTACATTCGTATCTTGCCTGAAGATCGTGTGATTGTAGAACTTAGTCCATATGACCTCACCAGAGGTCGCATCATTTATCGGTATAAGTAAGAAAGGGAGTCTGATCGTGAAGGTTAAACCAAGCGTGAAGAAGATTTGCGATAAGTGCAAAGTCATTCGTCGTAATGGTCGCGTTATGGTTATTTGCGACAATCTCCGTCATAAACAACGCCAGGGTTAAACCTGGTTTAAAAACTAAATATAAGAACGCGTGGCGCGACAGTAAGTAATTACTGACCTCCTGACTGAAAGCGGGAGCCAGAGAAAATTCTCTGGATAGGCGTTGCGGAGGACTTTCAGATTATGGAAAGAAGTTATAAATGGCACGTCTAGTTGGCGTCGATCTGCCGCGTGAAAAACGGCTTGAGGTCGCGCTTCAATATATCTTCGGCATTGGCCAGACCCGCGCGCAAGCAACTCTTGCTGCAACCGGTGTCTCACCAGATGTTCGAGTAAAAGATCTACAAGAGCCCGATCTAATTAAGCTCCGTGAATATATAGAAGCTAATTACAAGATCGAAGGTGATCTCCGCCGTGAGATTGCAGGCGACATTCGTCGCAAAGTTGAAATTCAGTGCTACCAAGGAATTCGCCATCGTAAGGGGCTTCCAGTTCGTGGTCAGCGCACCCATACCAACGCACGTACTCGTAAGGGTCCACGCGTTGCCATCGCTGGTAAGAAGAAGGAGACCAAGTAATGGCCGCGCCAAAAGCTAAACCTGCAGCAGCAGCTGCTGCTGCCCCTAAGGCAAAAGTAAAGGCACGTAAGAAAGAGAAGAAGAACGTTGCCCTTGGACATGCCTATATAAAGAGCACTTTTAATAACACCATCGTGACTATCACTGATCCATCTGGAGCAGTTCTTGCTTGGGCATCATCTGGCCAAGTTGGATTTAAAGGTTCACGTAAATCAACTCCCTTTGCTGCGCAGCTAGCTGCTGAATCTGCTGCTAAGAAAGCGCAAGAGCATGGAGTTAAGAAAGTTGATGTCTACGTCAAGGGCCCAGGCTCAGGACGCGAGACTGCAATTCGTTCACTACAAGCAGCGGGGCTAGAAGTTGGTGCCATCTCTGATGTCACACCTCTTGCTCATAACGGCTGCCGTCCACGTAAACCACGTCGAGTATAAGGAAGGGAGAAGAGAACATGGCCCGTTATGCAGGAGCAGATTGCAAGAGATGCCGCCGCGAGAAAGTGAAACTTTTCCTCAAAGGCTCGAAGTGCGATGGACCTAAGTGTCCAATTGAGTCACGCCCTTATCCACCAGGACAACATGGTCGAGCAAGAGCGAAGGAATCTGAGTACTTACTCCAGATGCGTGAGAAGCAGAAATGCGCGCGTATCTACGGTGTATTGGAAAAACAATTCCGTAACTATTACACCGAAGCAAGTCGTCTAGCTGGCAAGACTGGTGAGAACCTTCTTGTCCTTCTAGAGACTCGTCTAGATAACGTGATCTATCGCGCTGGTTTTGCAAAGAGCCGCGATATGGCCCGCCAGATTGTTCGTCATGGACACATTCTGGTTAATGGTCGCAAAGTTGATATTCCATCTTTCCATGTCAGCCAATTCGACATCATTGATGTGAGAACAAAGTCGCAAGACCTAACTCCATTCATTGTTGCATCTGCTGAATTTGGTGAAAAGTCAGTACCGGCTTGGCTTGAAGTTGTGCCATCTGCGATGAGAATCATCGTTCATGGTCAACCAACTCGCGCCATTATCGATACTCAAGTTCAGGAACAACTTATCGTTGAGCTTTACTCCAAGTAGTTAATTAAGGCAGAGCGATCTGCTTTATTAATCATCTGGCTAGCAAAGATTAAAAACTTCATAAAAGTAGGTACTAAGTGAGAGATCAAATAGTGGATCTCTCAAGATAATGGAGGAAAGAAGTGCTAATTGCACAGCGCCCCGTACTATCCGAGGAAGTAGTAAACGAGAGCCGTTCCCGTTTCATAATTGAACCGTTGGAGCCTGGCTTTGGCTACACCCTAGGAAATTCACTGCGTCGAACCCTGCTCTCATCGATCCCAGGAGCGGCTGTTACAAGCATCCGCGTTGCTGGAGCTCTCCATGAGTTCACCACTTTAGAAGGTGTTAAAGAGGATCTGACAGATATCGTTTTAAATATCAAGAACTTAGTTATTTCATCTGAAAATGATGAGCCATCTGTGGCCTATATTCGCAAGAATGGCTCAGGGGTAATTACTGGTGCAGATGTTGCTGTTCCAACTGGAGTTGCAATTCATAACCCAGATCTTCATATCGCTACTTTAAATACCAAGGCGAATGTGGAAATTGAACTAACTATTGAGCGCGGCCGTGGCTATGTCACAGCGGTGCAGAATAAGTTGGTAGGAGCAGAGATTGGTCGTATTCCAGTTGACTCCATCTACTCACCAGTGCTTCGCGTGACCTATAAGGTTGAAGCAACTCGCGTTGAGCAGAGAACTGACTTTGATCGCTTAATTGTTGATGTTGAGACAAAGCGTTCTATGAGCCCAAGAGATGCGCTAGCTTCTGCTGGAAAGACTTTAGTTGAGCTCTTCGGTCTTGCTCATGAGCTTAATTACGCAGCTGAAGGAATTGATCTTGGACCATCTATTCAAGACGCCGCACTTGCTGCAGATCTTGCTCTTCCAATCGAAGATCTTGATCTAACAGTTCGTTCCTATAACTGCCTAAAGCGCGAAGGAATCCACACCGTTGGAGAGCTTCTCTCACGTAGTGAGGCAGATCTATTAGATATCCGTAACTTTGGTTCTAAATCAATTGATGAAGTTAAGGCAAAGCTCACTTCAATGGGCATGCAACTTAAGGATTCACCAGTTGGCTTTGATCCGACACAACATCAGAACTATGGCGTCGATTACTCCGACGACCAGGCTTAAGGAGAGAGCTAATGCCACGTCCATCTAAAGGTCCGCGTCTTGGAAGCGGTCCATCCCATGAAAGATTGCTCCTAAGAACTCTTGCAGAGCAACTCTTTGAAAATGGCAAAGTTCGCACCACCGAAGCTAAGGCTCGTCGTCTGCGTCCACTTGCTGAAAAGTTAATCACCACTGCCAAGAAGGGTGATCTAGCTGCTCGTCGCCAAGTGATGGCCGCTATCTCAAATAAGGGCGTAGTTCATACTCTCTTTACTGAGATTGCGCCACGCTTTGAATCCAGAAATGGTGGCTACACAAGAATTACCAAGATTGGTCCACGCAAGGGCGATAACGCTCCTATGGCAATCATTGAAGTAATAGCTGAGGGAACTCCTGCTAAGAAAGCAGTAGTTAATGAGGCAGAGAAAGCAGCTAAGAAGGCAGCGCCAAAGAAGAAGGCTGCCGCCGCTAAAGCGGAGTAGCTCTTTCTAATAAAAAAAGTAAAAAAAGAAGTGTCAATGGAGCAACCCACTCTCAAAGTTGAGAGTGGGTTTCTTCGTTTTAGGATTGATTTTTCCTATGATGGAAGCGCCTTTAGTGGTTGGGCAAAACAGCCAGATCAAAGAACCATACAAGGCGAGATGGAAGTTGCTCTTAGCGGTCTAGTTAGAAGTAAAGTTGAATTAGTTGTTGCTGGAAGAACAGATGCTGGCGTTCATGCCAGTATGCAAGTTGCTCACTTTGATCTGCCAGAGCGAGATAAATATGGAAAGCCTTGGAATACTCAAGATCTGCAATATCGCCTTAATAGAATGCTAAGCCAGGAGATAGTTGTTAGAGCAGTTAGTAGAGCCCCAGATTACTTCCATGCTCGCTTCTCTGCTCTTCGCCGAACTTATATTTATAAGATTGCAGATGGTCAGCAACATGTTGATCCGTTAAAGAGATTTGATATCACGCCTTGGTATCGACACCTTGATTTAAGTAGATTGAATGAGGCAAGTAGAAGATTGCTAGGAGATCATGATTTTGCAACCTTTTGTAAACCTGGTGGCTCTGGAACTACCTTAAGAAGGCTTGAGGAATTTAGCTGGCAGCGAATGGCTGATTCAACCCTACTTGCAAGAGTTACAGCTGATGCTTTCTGTTATTCAATGGTGAGAAATCTAGTCGGAGCAGTAGTCTGTGTTGGAGAGTCTCGCTTTGAGCCAGAGTGGATTTCATCGCTACTTGCCAATAAAACTAGAGTTAGTGAGAGCATGGTCTTTCCAGCAAGAGGATTAACCCTGATAGCTGTTGAGTATCCAGCTGATGATTTACTTGAAGCTCGCTCTAAAGTAACTGCTCGCAGAAGAGATGAAGAGTAAATGGGGCAGATAAATGTAGTTGGAATTGAGTATGCCCTCTCAGATGGCCGGGTATTACTTAGCGATGTTTCATTTCGGGTTGGCGAGGGATCAAAGGTTGCTCTGATTGGCCCTAATGGCTCTGGCAAGACAACTCTTTTTCGAATGATTGCCGGAGATCTAACTGCTGATTCTGGTCAGATAATTATTAATGGCGGCCTTGGTGTGATGCGCCAATTTATTGGCTCGATCCGAGATGAATCAACGGTAAGAGATTTATTAATTTCAGTATCACCGCTTCGAATTAGACAGGCTGCAGAGAAACTTAAAGAGGCTGAAATTGAAATGGCTGCTAATAACTCTGAGAAGCAGCAGATGGCATATGCCCAAGCACTTGCCGATTGGGGAGATGCTGGGGGATATGAACAAGAAGTGCTCTGGGATATTGCAGTTAATAGCGCGCTATCAAAGAGCTTTGATCGAGTATCTGATCGATTAGTGAATTCACTCTCAGGTGGTGAGCAAAAGCGCCTTGTCCTTGAAGTATTGCTCAATGGACCTGAGGAGGTATTAATCCTTGATGAGCCGGATAACTATCTAGATGTTCCAGCGAAGAGATGGCTTGAGGAGCAGATAAGGAATTCAAAGAAAACCATCCTCTTTATTAGCCATGATCGTGAGTTATTAGCAGCCACTGCTACCAAAGTTGTCACTCTTGAACAAGGTATCACTGGCAATAGCGCCTGGATTCATGGTGAGGGCTTCAATACTTGGCATGATGCAAGAAAGGCTCGCAATGCTCAATTCGCTCAAGTGCTAGAGCGTTGGCAAGATGAGCATAAGCGTCTAAAAGAACTAGTTTTAACTCTGCAATGGCAAGCAGCTTCATCGCCAGATATGGCTTCAAGATATCGAGCGATGCAAACCAGGCTTAGAAAGTTTGAAGAGCTCGGCCCGCCGCCTCCGCCGCCTCTCGAACAAGATGTGAAGGTTAATTTAAAGAGCGGGAGAACGGGCGAGCGCGTAGTTACCTGTAAGGATTTAACGCTAGAAAATCTCACAGAGCCTTTTACCTTTGAAATCTATTATCAAGATCGGGTGGCAATCCTTGGAAAGAACGGCTCTGGAAAATCTCACTTTTTAAGATTGCTCTCAGGTGATGAGAGCGTTAGATATAGCGGCGAGTTTAAACTCGGCGCAAGAGTAATTCCAGGTTTCTTTGCTCAAACCCATGCCCATCCTGAATTTGTAGGAAAGACTTTGTTAGAAATCTTATGGCAGGAAAACTCTCTGCAATTAGGGGCAGCCAAATCTGTTCTTGGTAGATATGAATTGGCCCAACAAGCAGAGCAGCAATTCACATCTTTATCTGGCGGACAGCAGGCGCGTTTCCAAGTTTTATTATTAGAACTTGCTGGCGATACTTTGTTATTACTTGATGAGCCAACTGATAACTTAGATCTGGCAAGTGCTGAAGCGCTAGAGCGAGCACTTGATACTTATCAAGGAACTGTTATCGCTGTGACCCATGATCGCTGGTTTGCTAGAGGATTTACTAGATTTCTAATATTTGGCGCAGAGGGTGCGGTCTATGAGAGCCCTGAACCAATCTGGAGCCATTAGTTCTCTCTAAGTTTATTGTTCATGATTTACATGGCTTTAAGTTATCTCAAGTTAAAGAGCGGTTGTGGATAACTCCAGCATCAATTCTTAAAATCTGTCCATTCTTACGGCATGATAAAAAATACTATAAAAACAAGTGCCATCTTCTCAGTTGTGATTTTAACTTTAACTATCTCTTCTTATCCGGATATCGCAAGGGCCACAAAAGTAACTCCGCCACTAACGAAGTGTTTTATCCGAGTGGATAATTCTCACATTTCAAAGTCTATTAAGAGAGTTAGAGGTTTCGAAGCTGTAAAAGTTAATGCCAGCTCTAAATGCAATCAGGACATGAGCAATATATCTCTAACTGTAGAAATAATTAAGAAAGGATTCTTGAGAGATCATTTGGTTGAACGGCAAACTTTAGTTATACCGGGGGTAGTGGATGCAAATTTCAGAGTTGAAAACAAGAAGACATGGCGAAGATGTAAAACTTCAAAGTACTCTAGTTATTACGGAGTCGCATATGCACAAGGCATTGTTAATGGTAAAACCCTAAAAACTCGAAGAGTGTTAAGCAGCGAAACTGTCTCCCTACCTTGTGGGACATGATGTAGTATCAGAATATGGCGCACTCTATTGAGGAAATCACTCCAAACAGCGAGTGGGATGACGCCTATTTTGCTTTCGTTGAGGAACTCTTAACAAAGAACAATTCTCGCTATGAGAGTCAGACCTTTGAATTATTAAAGCGCAGAGAATTGAACCTAAAGATTGAAAATGTAGTGGTTCGATACAGACTCGATCGAGTGGGTTGCTCCTTTCATGTTTCTGCAGACTCTGGGGTAAATTTCAGCGCACAATCTTGGACTCGACTTGGGTGGAGAAAGAGTCAAAAGAGGCAAGGACTGCCGCTGTTCTTCGCCAAGACAGAGGCGGACTTACTCTTCAAAGATGATAATTAAGTCTTAGGCTCCCGCTAAATCAGAGGTCACTTGCTGCCTTAAGTATGGCAAATCTCGAATTTGGTCTCGATATCACTACCTAAAGCTAGTCATTAGGCTCGATTTTGACCCCTTTGCATAGTGCAGGTAATCTTCGCCTTCTGTCTCCGCTAGCTGTGGAGCGGCACTAAATAGAAAAGTAAGAAGAAAGAGAGTCTGCCCGTGCGCACCTTTTCACCGACCCCGAAGGATGTTGCGCGTCAATGGTATGTAATCGATGCCGCTGATGTCGTCCTTGGTCGCCTTGCTAGCCATGCCGCTATCTTGCTTCGCGGAAAACATAAACCAACATTTGCTCCCCATATGGATATGGGAGATTTCGTAATCGTAATTAATGCCGAAAAAATCGTATTAACTGGATCAAAGATGGCTAACAAGATGGCTTATCAGCACTCACAATATCCAGGCGGCTTAACTGAGCGCAGCTATGAATTATTGATGGAGAAGTTCCCAACTCGCGCCGTTGAAAAGGCAATTAAGGGAATGCTTCCTAAAAACTCTATCGGCAAGCAGATGGCCTCTAAGTTAAAAGTTTATGCAGGAGCTGAGCATCCTCATGGTTCACAAGGACCAATTCCATATGTATTTACCCAGATCGATCAGATGAAGGTTGGTAAGTAAAAGATGAGCGAAAAAGAAGAGAACGCAACCGCCTTTAGCTCTGCAACACCTGCTGCTGCAACTAATCGCGCTGCTGTGATTGCAGCCGGCGCAGGAATTGGTCGTCGTAAGGAAGCAGTTGCTCGCGTTCGTCTAACTCCAGGAAGTGGTCGCTGGATTGTTAATAATAAGAATTTAGAAGTTTATTTCCCAAACAAAGTTCACCAACAGGCAGTATCTGAGCCACTTCGCACCGTTGGCGCTGAGGGCAAATATGATGTTATTGCTCGCATTGATGGCGGCGGAATTTCAGGACAAGCCGGAGCACTTCGCTTAGGCGTTGCAAGAGCTTTAAATGAGATTGATACCGATGCAAATCGCCCAGCTCTAAAGAAGGCAAAATTTCTAACCCGTGATGCTCGCGTAATTGAACGCAAGAAATATGGTCTAAAGAAAGCACGTAAGCGTTCTCAATACAGCAAGCGTTAATTAGCAAAGAAGGAAAAATGGCGCTCTTTGGCACCGATGGTGTCCGAGGCGTTGCTGGTGTTGATCTCACCGCTGAACTAGCTTTTAATCTCTCAACTGCTGCTGCATCAGTTCTGGCAGATCTTGGTGAATTTGCTGGCCATCGCCCAACTGCAATTGTTGGCCAGGATTCAAGAGCCTCTGGACAGTATTTGGAGGAGGCAATCTGTCGCGGGTTATCAAGTGCTGGTATTGATGTTTATCGAGTTGGGATTCTTCCAACCCCTGCTATCTCTTTTCTGGTTAAAGACCGAGGAGCAGATCTTGGAGTAATGATTAGTGCCTCTCACAATCCAGCAAGAGATAACGGAATTAAATTCTTTGATAGATCTGGGTCAAAGCTAGCTGATCAAATTGAAGCAAAGATTGAGAGCGTGTTAGGCAAAACAGTAGAAAACACTAATGGTGCTGGCAGAGTAATTGAAGATTTAGAGGCTAAAGAAATTTATATCCAAAATCTTCTAAAGAGCCTTGATGGCAATTTAAGTGGGCTAAAAGTAGTTGTTGATTGTGCCAATGGCGCTGCCTCCTTTGTTGCACCTGATGTACTTAAAAGAGCAGGAGCAGAGGTTATTGCTATATCAGCATCTCCCAATGGTTTAAATATTAATGATAACTGCGGCTCTACTCATCTAGAGAACTTAATTGAAGCTGTTAAAGGCGAGGGAGCAGACATTGGAATTGCTCATGATGGCGATGCTGATCGCGTCCTAGCCATTGATGATAAAGGCTCAGTTATAGATGGTGATTTCATATTGGGAATTCTTGCTCAAGATATGCAGCTTCCAACAAAGACTGTTGTGGGAACTGTTATGACAAATCTTGGGCTGATTAAAGCTTTAGAGGAAAAAGGTATTAAGTTCATTGCAACAGCTGTCGGTGATCGCTATGTCTTAGAGGAGATGCTTGCTGGCGGACATATTCTTGGCGGAGAGCAATCAGGCCACATCATCATGAGTAAGTATGCAAATACTGGCGATGGCTTATTAACTGCGCTACAGCTTATTTCAAAACTTAAGAAGAGTGGCAAGAGTGCAAGTGAATTAGCCTCTTTTATGAAGCGTTATCCGCAAGTTCTTATCAATGTCTCAGCAGTAGCGAAAGAAAAATTAGCATCAAATCAAGTCATTGCTAAGGCAGTAAGTGATGTGCAGCAGAGATTGGCAGATAAGGGTCGAGTATTACTTCGCTCCTCTGGAACTGAGGCCCTAATTAGAGTGATGATTGAGGCCCAAGATCTATCGCTTGCTCAGGAATTAGCATTAGAACTGGCAACGCTAGTAAAATCAGAGCTCTCACTTTAAGGGAGCAAATTTAAATGTGCGGAATCATCGGTTATACCGGAGCCTTACCTGCCCTCTCAATGGTGATTGATTCGCTTCGAAAGTTGGAATATCGAGGCTATGACTCAGCAGGTATTGCTCTTACTGGCAAAGCAGGCGAGAAATTAATTGTGGCTAAGCGCGCAGGAAAGTTAAGTAATTTGGAGAGTGCGCTAACTTCAGATCATGCAGATTCTCTAAGTGGAATTGGCCATACTCGCTGGGCTACTCATGGCGGACCAACTGATGAAAATGCCCATCCGCACATTTCAAGTGATGGAAAAGTAGCTGTTATTCATAATGGAATTATTGAAAATTACTTAGAACTAAAAGCCGAGCTAGAAAAGCGTGGCCATAAGTTCGCATCTCAAACCGATACCGAATCAGTTGCTCATCTGTTAAGTGATGAATTTAATTTGAGTAAAGATTTGGCAGATGCAATGCGCAAAGTTTGCAAGCGACTTCGCGGCTCCTTTACTCTCCTTGCTGTCTCATCTGATAGCCCTGAGGTAATAGTTGGTGCAAGGCGCAATTCACCACTAGTTGTGGGTCTTGGCAGGGGCGAGAACTTTCTAGCATCTGATGTCTCGGCATTTATTGCTCATACCAAGAGCGCTTTAGAGCTAGGGCAAGATCAAGTAGTGCAGGTAAGTCCTGACTCAGTTCTGGTAACAGATTTAGATGGCAAGCAAGTAAGTGCTAAGCCTTTTGAGATTACCTGGGATGCAAAGGCAGCAGAGCGCGGGGGATATACCCACTTTATGCTCAAGGAGATCTTCGAGCAGCCAAAAGCGATATCTGAAACCCTACTTGGAAGATTTAGCGATGACTCAAAAGTTATTTGTAGCGAGCTTTCAAGCCTTAATCTAGATATTGATCGGATTTTGATTTTAGCTTGCGGTACTGCATATCACGCAGGTTTAATCGGAAAATATGCCATAGAGCAATGGTCAAAGATTGCTGTTGATGTTGAACTCGCCTCTGAGTTTAGATATAGAAAGCCATTTTTAACTCCAAAAACTTTAGTTATCACGATCTCTCAATCTGGGGAGACTATGGATACTTTGATGGCTGCTCGCCATGCTAAAGATCTTGGAGCGGCAACTCTTTCTATCTGTAACACGATGGGTTCATCAATTGCCAGAGAATCTGATGCAGTCTTTTATACTCATGCCGGCCCTGAGATTGCAGTGGCATCAACTAAGGCGCTTTTAACACAGATTGTGGCGCTTAAAGTTATTGCTCTTTATTTGGCGCAGAACAATAAGAGTTTAAATGGCGGGCAGATTTCGGCAATCATTTCTGAGTTACTTGCACTACCAAATAAAGTTGAGGAGATCTTAGAAACTGTTGAGCCACTTCGTGCGATGACTAGAGGATTTGCAGATGCAACTTCAGTTCTCTTCCTTGGAAGAAATGTGGGATATCCAGCAGCGCTAGAGGGCGCCCTTAAACTAAAAGAGCTTGCTTATATGCATGCTGAAGGTTTTGCCGGCGGAGAGCTAAAGCATGGACCGATTGCACTCATTGAAGAAGGAACGCCGGTAATTGCGATTCTGCCTCCAGCATCATCTCCTATAGCAGAGAAGATGCTTAGTAATATTCAAGAAGTTAGAGCACGCGGAGCTAATGTAATTGCTATTGCAGATTCTTCGATTTCGCTAGATGTTAAGAATATTATTAGAATTCCAAGTTGTGATGAAATATTGCAATCAATCCTTGCAATCGTTCCCTTGCAGGTCTTTGCCTATGAGATGGCCGTTGCAAGAGGAAATGATGTTGATCAGCCAAGAAATCTCGCTAAATCGGTGACAGTGGAATGAGTGGTCCAAGCAGCCTCTTTGATGATGTTGTAGATCAAAGAATTGAGATTCGTCGCCGGGAGATGAATATTGCCCTTAGTTGGTGCGCAGTATTGCTTCTTGGCTTTGCTTTAGTCACTCTTGATGTCATCAATAAGGGTCTGCTCTATAGATTTGATCAATTTGTAGCTGATCTCAGTCGCCCTAAGCTCTCTGGATTTACCAACTTTTTAGTACTTCGTATCGATGACTTAGGTCTTCGGTGGATCACCGCGTTGATCTTGCTCATTACTGCAGGATTAATTAGTAGAAGGTTTAAGTCCTTTAGACCGCTAAATCTAGCCTTTCTATCTTTAGTATTTTTAAATGTCTTTGTTGGTGCTTCTAAGATTTTCTTTGGAAGATGTAAAGCAAAAGAAGATTTCGATCTCTGTATGTTTAGTGATGGTATGGCATATCCCAGTGGCCATATTTCAAATGCACTTGTAACTTGGGGACTCTTTGCCTACATAATCTTTCGTTATACCCATAGAGCGCCTTTTGAGGGTTTAAAGCTTTATTGGTTGGTAGCTGTTATAACTATTGCAGTAGGAGCTGTTTCTCTTCTTCGCAATACCCACTGGTTTACTGATCTTCTTGGTGGAATGTTTTTAGGTGGAGCAATTTTGGTTTTGGTAGTTGCAATTGATCGCTTTATTCCCTCTACTCGCCAGCCCTCGTAGGTATTTAGGTAAAAGTAGAGAATAACCATGGAAAATAGAGCAGAGGTACTTATAGATCTTGGAGCTATTAGAGAAAACATCAAATACCTTATGGCTAAGAGTGGTAAGCCGGCGCTGGCTGTAGTGAAAGCCGATGGTTATGGCCACGGCCTACTTCCGGTTGCAAAGAGCGCGCTTAGCGCTGGTGCTAATTGGCTTGGCGTTGCACTACTTGAGGAAGCAAAAGCTTTAAGACTAGGCGGAATAAGCGCGCCGATCATTGCTTGGTTGACCCCGATCACAGATGATTTCGAATCTGCCATAAATGAGGATATAGATATTGCGATTCCATCTCTTGCTCACCTTGAAGCAATTACTAGCGCTTCTAGATCTTTAGGAAAGTGCGCCAGGGTTCATTTAGAAGTTGATACTGGAATGTCCCGTGGCGGGGCGCTTGGCGAGTGGAGTGAATTGGTACGAAACGCCAAGACTTATCAAAACTCTGGGCTTATTGAAGTAATTGGTATTTGGTCGCACTTTGCAAGAGCCGATGAAGCAGGTCATGAATTTAACAAAAAGCAATTAGAAAACTTTAAGGGCGCAGTAGCAGAAGCAAAGAGTGCTGGTATTGCTCCGCAGGTAATTCACCTTAGTAATTCTGCAGCTGCCATAAATGATGCTGACTCACATTTTGATTTACTTCGTTTAGGTATTGCAATTTATGGGCTATCACCAGATTTTTCACATATGGGAAGTTCTGAAAAACTAAATTTAAAACCTGCAATGAGTGTCCGTGCCAGAATTCATTTAGTCAAAGATGTCCCAGCAGGTTCTCAGGTTGGTTATGGAGGAAGTGCTATAACAAAAGTTGATACCAAACTTGGAGTTATTGCAATGGGCTACTCTGATGGAATTCCGAGAAATGCAAATAGTGAGGCTGGAGTAATGGTAGGTAATAAACGAGCACCAATTATTGGTCGAGTATCAATGGATCAATTTGTGGTTGATTTGGGCAGAGATAGCTCGGCAAAGGCTGGAGATTGGGCATACATTATTGGAAGTAATCCTTCTGATAGTTATACTTCGGCAAGTTCGTACACCGCCGATTCGTGGGCTAGCGCTAGCGCAACGATCAATTATGAGATCGTTACGCGAATAGCAGCTAGAGTAAAGCGAATCTATCAAGGCTAAAGGAGGGCGCATGACAGAAGGCGTTGTGCTCTCTGTTAATGATCTCTCAGTAAATTTTGGCGGCCTTAAGGCTCTAAATGGCGTCAACTTTGAATTAAGAAAGGGCGAAGTCTTAGGACTTATTGGCCCTAATGGCGCCGGAAAAACTACAGTCTTTAATGCTCTCTGCGGAATTGTCACACCAGATTCAGGCTCTCTTTCTCTAAATGGTAAAGAAATTAAATGGCCTAAGCCTCATAAGTTAGCGAAGTTAAAAATTGCTAGAACCTTGCAAGGCGTTGGACTCTTTCCAGATTTAACTGTCTATGACAATGTGATGATTGGGGCTAGTAAATTTGCTGAAACGGGCCTCCTTCGCGCAGCCTTTGGAACAAACCATAAAGATGAAAAGCGTTTAAAGGAGCGAGCGCAAGCAGCGCTTGAGCGAGTCTATGTTGGCGCAGTTGCAGAGAGAAGAGCTGACACTCTTGCCTATCCTGATACTAAACGAGTTTCTATCGCTAGAGCATTGGTAGCAGAGCCAGAAATATTATTACTAGATGAACCTGCTGGAGGACTAGGGCCGCAAGATATCGAATGGCTCAATAGCCTTATAAATAATCTTAAATCTCGCACCTCAATAATTATCGTTGAGCATCATATGGATGTTGTTATGTCAGTCTGTGATCGAATATATGTTTTAAACTTTGGAGAAATCATTGCTTCTGGAACTCCAGCAGAGGTTAGAGATAATGAGGCAGTTATCCAGGCATATCTTGGGACTAAATCAAAGGCCAAGTCATGAGTGGATTGGTAGTTAATAGACTTAGCGTCTCCCATGGGGCAATTGAGGCTCTTCGCGCAGTTTCATTTAGCGTTGAGGTTGGTCAACTTGCAGCAATTATTGGTTCAAATGGCGCAGGAAAGACAACACTGCTTCGCGCCCTCTCTGGTCTAAATACTCAAACTTCAGGAAGTGCGCAGTGGAATGAGCGAGAAATCCTTGGGGCAAGGCCTGATGCGCTAGTAAGAAGAGGCATTAGCCATGTCTCTGAAGGTAAGTCTGTTATTGCAGAGCTAAGCGTTAAAGAGAATTTGATCTTAGGTGGAATTTGGCGGAGCAATAAGAGCGATACCAGCGCAGCAATTGCTGAGGTTGTTGAACTCTTTCCAGTCTTAGGTCAGAGAATGAGTCAGAGCGCTGACTCACTTTCAGGTGGCGAGCGACAGATGCTCGCTATCGGTAGAGCTTTAGTTTCAAGACCCAAATTGTTATTACTAGACGAACCTTCACTTGGACTTGCACCACTTGTTATTGAACAGATTTTTGCAACTATTGATCAACTTCGAAGAAAACTCGGGCTAACTGTTGTTCTAGTTGAGCAGAATGCAATGAACGCGTTAGAGATTGCTGATATCGGAATCATTATCAATCTTGGCGAAGTTGTTGCCTCAGGCAGAGCCAGTGAGCTAATTGATGATCCCGCCCTACGAGCTGCTTACTTGGGGTACTGATGCAAAAAGTAATTGAGACTCTATTAATCGGGCTATCAACAGGATCTATCTATGCCCTTATGTCATTAGCACTTGTCTTAGTCTGGAGATCAACTCGGGTTGTTAACTTTGCGCAAGCAGGACAGGCGATGCTCTCCACCTATATTGGCTTTGAGATTGCATCTAGATCTGAGATTTTCTGGTTAGGACTTGTCTTTGCAATTGCAGCAGGAGCGCTAGTTGGCGCAGGAGTTGATTACTTCTTTATGCGCGTGCTCTTCAAACATGCAACTTCTGGACCTGCAGCAGTTGTTGCACCTGTCATTGCCACTCTAGGCTTACTTGGACTTATCAGAAGTATTGTCGGGCTAACTTGGGGTGGAGAATTTAAATCTATTGAAGCGCCAGCCTCAACTGATGGCTTTAGCGTTGGAGATGGCACAATTCCATTTTCAGATCTAGATGTCTTAATCATTGCTACAGTTTCAATAATTTTGATTGCAGTTGCCTATATTTTCCAGCGCACCAACTTAGGTCTTGCCCTTAGAGCCTCTGCCTACGCCCCTGAAATTGCTCAATTAGCTGGCATTAGAACAGCACGGACTAGAACTATTGGATGGTCAATTGCAGGAGCAGTAGGAGGGGTTGCTGGAATGTTAGTAACTTCAAATAACTTCCTCTCTCCTTATTCATTAGATCTCTTACTTGTATTTGGATTTATCGCAGCTGTTATTGGCGGCCTTGAAAGCATGGTCGGCTCTGTCATTGGAGCTCTTGTGCTTGGAATTGGCCTTACATTTATTTTGAACTATGTTGGAACTTCTCTGGTATTTATTGGCGGCTTTAGCGTTCTGATTTTAGTTCTACTAATTAAGCCAGATGGAATCATGGCCAAAGGCAAGGCCCGCCGTGCGTAAGAAAATAGCTATCTTTATTCTCATTGGTTGGGTATTACTGATAATTGGTGATCGCGTTGATGAACTGCGCGTTTATCAAGGAGCTCAGATGGCGATGTACACCATCGCACTCGCTTCAATTGTTTTGCTAACTGGTTATTCAGGTCAAGTCTCGCTAGGTAATGGTGCGATGATGGCTGTTGGTGGTTATGGCGCAGCTCTTACCCTAAATAATTTAGGCACTCCAATCTGGTTTGCATTCTTAATGGCAATTGTTACTGCATCGCTATTTGGCGCACTCCTTGGAGCAGCAGCAGCAAGAGTTTCGGGGCCCTATTTAGCAGGAACAACTCTTGCACTAGCTGTTGGTCTTCCAGCCATTGCAAATCAATTTGCCTTCCTTGGGGGAGAGCCTGGGCTTTTATTTGATGTCGGCTTTCCACCAGAGAGATTTGGTGAGGAATTCACGCAATATAAATGGTTCTTCTGGATTGCAAGCTTTATTGCTCTGATTGCTTTATTTATTACTTCAAATATTCTTTCATCGCGCTTCGGTCGCACCTGGCGCGCAATTCGCGGAAATTCTCTAGCAGCAGAGCTCTGCGGAGTTCATTCAGCTCGCATGAAGGTTCTAGCCTTCACAGTCAGCTCTGGCCTTGCAGGTCTTGCCGGAGCAGTTCTGGCAATGACGATTAGCCTTGTGGCCCCTGGGGCATATGGCTTGGCGCTCTCTTTTGCCCTGGTAACTGGGGCAGTTCTTGCTGGAATCTCAAGCCTTCCTGGGGTAGTCCTGGGAGCCTTCATTCTCGTGGTCATTCCTGAGATATCTGTGGCCCTTGCCGACAGGCTGGGTGATGCCGATAAACTAAATAACTATCTACCAGGCTTAATTGTGAGCGTATTGCTGATTCTCTCGGTGATATTTACCCCAAATGGACCAGGTGAGAATTTGCGTAAGCATCTACATAAGAAGCCTGCGCATTAATTGGTTACTAGCCAGTAACCAATTAGATTAATAGAGATAGACCATACCCTCGATGGAAGGAAAACAATGATCAGAAAGACTCGTATAAAGCGAACCTGGCTCGCTGCTGCGGTGATTGCCTCTGGCTCTCTCCTAGCAACAGCGCTTCCAGCAAACGCAGAGACGGGAGTTAGCGCAAGTGAGATCAAACTTGGAATCACTCTGCCTCTAACTGGAGCAGCATCTCCAGGCTATAACAAGATCGGTAATGCAATTAATGCTTACTTCAAGTATGTCAATGACAATGGCGGCGTCTATGGACGAAAAGTCACTCTCATTCAGAAAAATGATGAGTACTCACCACAGTTGTCGATTGCTAAGACAAACGAATTAATTTTGCGAGATAAAGTTTTCGCTCTAGTTGGCCCACTTGGAACTGCAAACTTCACCGCAGTTCACAAATCAGTTGGCCTTGCTAAGCGCGGAGTCCCAAGCCTTTTCCTAAACACTGGCTTCAGTGGATTTTCAAATAAGAAGAGCTATCCATCTTCTTTCATGATTCTTCCTTCCTACGCTATGGAAGCAAAGATCATCGCCCAATTCCTCAAAGAGAACCATGCTGGAAAGAAACTCGGCATTGTTTATCAGAACGATGAATTCGGTATTGATGGTCTAGGTGCTTTTAGAGCAGCTGGAACTAAGTTTGATGTATCAATTCCTTACACCTCAGGCACCCAGAGCGCCGCAACCGCACAGACCTGGGTCTCCCAGCTGGCAGCAGGCGGAGCTCAAGTAGTGGTCTTCTTTGGCGTTACTTCAGCAACTGCTCCACTTCTTGCTGTAGCTGCTGCGGCTAAGTACGCACCACAGTGGATTCTTGGATCAGTTGGTTCAGATCCATTAACACTGCGCGCACTTGGCGTTCCTGTAGCAGTGCTAAATGGCGCACAGACTCCAGCTGGTAATCCATCACCAAATGACACTAGCGATGAGTATGTAAAGCAGTTCCAAGAGATCAATACCAAGTACAACACTGGTAGTGCATTTGATGACTATGTATTGCAGGGTATGAATGTCGGTCTCATGACCGTTCAAGCTCTAAGAGCTGCAGGAAAGAACTTAACCCGCAAGGGTCTAGTTCGTGCGATGGAGACAAAGGGATCAACCTTTGCATCTGTTGCTTACTCTCCTCTTGGTTTCTCAAGAACGAGCAATGTTGGCCATACCGGCTACTACATGGCAGTAATGGATGCCAACGGAGATAGAAAGCCATTTGGTGGCACCGTAACTCTCTACACCACCGATAGCGGTTCTGGTCCAGTTGTGAAATCCACATTCAAGCGTCCAGCAATGCCAGCGAAAGGATTACCAAGTAACTCATGAGAACCTTTAAATTCAAGCGTTCCTTAACGCTCGTAGCAGTTTCATCACTGCTCTCAATCACCGTTGTATCAATTCCAACGGCAGCGCAGGCAAACCCGGTCTGTACTACAGCCAGCGGTGTAACAACTTGCCTTGGTGCAACATCAGATACTGCGCCTTACATGCTTATGACTCCAGCAAACTTCAATGGAACTGTTTATCTATATTCACATGGATATCGTCCAAACGTTCCAGTCCCAGCTGGAATACCTGGATATGGCGGCTACACAGTTACTAATACTCCAGAGCCAGCACCTGGTGGAGATGCCCAAATTATTGGGACCCTTCTTGCTAAGGGATATGCGGTTATGGGATCTGGCTTTGCTCGTCAAGGCTGGAATGCAGATTCAGCAATTAAGACCAATGTTGAGTTAATTGGTGTCTTCAAGAAGCAGTATCCAAAGACAACAAAGGTTGTTGCTTGGGGTAATTCACTTGGAGGCTTTATCACTCAGGCTCTTGCTGAAAAGTATCCAGATCTAATTAGCGCAGCAGCGCCTCTTTGTATGGCAAGTGATCTAACGCCACTTATGACAATGGCTGGAGATGCACTTTGGGGAATCAAGACTTTCTTTGATCCAACCATCAAAGGTGGAGGCTATAGCGCAGGAACAGCTGGTTATGCCGAAGCAATGGGAGATCTAGTAAAGGTCTTTACTGTTATCGGTGCAATGCAAGCTGCAATTGCTGCAAATCCAACTGCGCCAGAATGGCCAGCGACATCAAAGGTTCCAGATGCACTCAAAGCTGTTCCATCAAGAAGTGCTCTAGTTCTTATCGCTTTGATGTCTGGTGTTCCAATGCAATCGGCTCACTTTGATTCAACTTCAGCGCCAGCAGGCCTTCCAGCCTCAAACGCTCTCTCATTCCAGTTAGCTATCAATCCAGCTCTTGCTGCTCTCGAAAACCTTGCAAATGCTGCAGCTCTTGCAGTACTTGCAACTCATGATGTTGAGCAACAAGCAGGTGGAGCAATATTTGATAACACCGCAACTGATTACTCTGCGCGTGTTGCTGCAGAACAATTCATCTGGAGCTCAGCTCTCTCTGGCAATGCTGGAGTAGGCGCTCTGCTTGGATATCTTGCAGCGGTACCAAGAGTTAAGGGAAATCCTGCAGCTATTGCCAAGATGGCATCACTTACATCACATACTGGCAAAGTTGAGATTCCAACAATTCTCTTCACCGGAACTGCTGATCCAGTAACAACTCCTGGAAACCAGCAAGCGGTGATTGATAAGTATGCTGCATATTCTGCTGAAAAGTGGGCGGCTGCAAAGAAGGAAGGAACCCGTAAGAAACCAGCTAATAATCAATTGGTTCTATGGAACTTCCCACCAGAGAAGTACACCAAGTTCACCGCTACAGGTTCACCAGATACAACGGTTGCCGCAGCGACAGGAACTAACCACTGTAACTTCTCCGTTTCTCAGTACTTAGCAATTGCAGATCTTCTTGCATATGCTGCTGATAACGGTAAGAACATGTCAGGTGGCGCGCTTTATACCAAGATCCGTAAGGCAGGAAATATGACTTACGATCGTGGTTATAGCGCTCCTAAACTGAAGTATTACGGAGAATAATCTTCCGTAATCCATCGAGAAGGTAGTAAAGAGAGGGCCTGGGAAACCAGGCCCTCTCTTACTTTTATAGGTAAATGTTCACCATATATTCAGGAAAAAGCGTTGGTTAAGTAGCAGCTACGCCTTACTGTTATCGCCATGGTAAGTCTTGCAGAGCGAAGAAGGATTGCCAGATTAGTACATCGCTTTGGTTTTGGCCCTAGCCCTGGTGAATTCTCAAATCTCTTGGCTGGCGGTTTTGATCAGGCAGCAGAGAAATACTTGAATGTTCCTAGCCAAGATGCCTTTGCTGATATCCAAGGCGAGCCAGTAGTTCGCGACCAAGGAAAACGTCCCGCTCCAAATAGCCCCGATGTGGTCGCTTATGCAACCGAAAAGAGAGCACAGTTAACTTCACTTTCTTTCTGGTGGCTAGATCGTATGGTTTTATCAGAGCATTCCTTGCGGGAGCGAATGACATGGTTCTGGCATGGACATTGGGCCACCTCGTATCAAAAAGTAGATGATGCTCTGCCGATGTATCTGCAGAATCAAACTTTGCGAAGAAATGCCTTAGGAAACTTTGCTCAGATGTCTAGAGAGATGGTTAATGATGCTGCCTTGATCTTCTGGCTAGATGGACAGTCAAATACTGTTAAAGCTCCAAATGAGAATCTATCAAGAGAGTTAATGGAGCTCTTTACTCTTGGGGTTAATCGTTATAGTGAAGATGACGTGAAAGAAACTGCCAAAGCTCTAACTGGATATAAAGTTGATAAATCAAGTGGAAAAGTCATCTTCTATCCCAAGCAACACTTTTCAGGAGCGATAAAAGTTTTGGGGTCACAAGGCTCATTTGATGCTAGCTCTTTAAGTGATTTTCTAGTTGCTCGAAGTGATTGCGCGCTCTTTATTACTGAGCGAATTTGGTATCGCTTTATTTCAAGTATGAATCCACTTACCGATACAAGCCTTACCGCAAGCTTTGCCTCAAGGGATATTGCAGCTTTAGTAAAGGCAATTGGTAGACACTCTGCTTTAGATAATCCTGATAATTCAATGGTTAAAAGTCCTATTGATTGGTTTGTCTCTGCCGCTAGAGCTTTATCAATTACGCCATCGAAATTCTCTAATCCCAATACCATCCGCAACTACCTAGATTTACTGGGCCAGCGTCCATTCTTTCCGCCAAATGTTGGGGGATGGCCAGCTGATCAAGCTTGGCTCTCAACTTCATCTGCGCAATATCGAATTCAATTTGCTACTCAATTAGTCAAAGAGGCAGATCTAACGCCAATCTCATCACTTGCTCCAAAGGCAAGAATTGATGGCCTTGCTGATTGGCTCGGAGTCGTGGAGTGGAGTTCTAGAACAAAGATGGCGCTAAATGGCGCAGTCAAAGATCCGGCGCGCTTAGCCTTGCTAGCGCTCTGTTCACCTGAATATGTTGTGAGCGCATAGGAGCACGCCATGGACACAATAACTCGTAGACAATTTCTAAAGGCAACAGGTGCTGGAGCAATAGGCGCTGCTGCTATGAGTCTTTCAATCGAGGAGATTGCAAATGCAGCCATTACAAGGCCGCTGCCGCTTGGAACTCCAATACTTGTAGTGGTCACGCTCTATGGCGGCAATGATGGGTTAAATACTGTTGTTCCAGTTAATGATCCGATTTATCAATCACTTCGCCCAGGTATTGCATATAAACCAGAGGATGTTCTCCCACTTGGCGAGAACCTATATCTCAATGGATCAATGAGCGGGATGCATTCACTTTGGAATAAGAATCAAGTCGCCATTGTGCGCGGTGTTGGTTATCCAAACTCTGATCGCTCTCACTTTTCATCTATGGCAATCTGGCAGTCTGCAATCATTGGAGCTGCTAAAACTGGATGGCTAGGAAGATGGGTTGAGAGCCAACCAGAGGATCCATTTCTTGCAATTAGCCTTGGATCAATACTTCCGCCGCTTCTTGCCGGAAGTAAGAGATCTGGTTCTGTTCTTCCACTTGGCGGCTTAAAAGTTCCAAACGGATCACTTGCTAGTGATTGTATAAAGCTTGCGATAGAGAGTCGCAGCGATAATTTGCTTCAAGCAATGGCTGCTCGAACTATGAGAAATCTCTTTACCGTCTCCTCAGATATCACGCCAATTCTAAAATCTCCTGCCCCAGCAGCGCCAGATCTACCAACAGCGATAGGTGGAAATGCTGGAGGGGATACAAACTTAAGTCAGCAATTAGATATTGTGGCAAAGCTTGTATCTGCTGGCGCTCCAACGAGGGTCTGGTCAGTTTCACTCGGTGGTTTTGATACTCACGCAGATGAAAAGGGATCGCAAGCAATTCTTCTTGGAGTTGTGAGCCAAGGAATTTCTAAATTTATGTCGCAGATGAGAGCAACAAATAGAGCAAAAGATGTTGTGGTTCTGGTCTATAGCGAATTTGGTAGAAGAGTTCGTGGCAATGCTTCAGATGGAACAGATCACGGCACCTCAGGCCCAGTCTTTCTTCTAGGCGAGCGGGTCAAAGGTGGTTTCTATGGCGAGCAACCATCGCTAAATAACTTGAAAAATGATGACTTAGCTGTCACTACTGATTTTAGAGATATCTATGCCAGCGTTTTAGAGAAAGTTCTTTCTACCCCTGCCGAGAAAATACTTGGTAATTGGAAGGGTCGCACTCCGCTCTTTAACTAGTCGGTAATATGACTAGGTGCTAATTCAATCACCAGAGCAGATGCGAGATTTTGGTATCGCTCTATCTAAGCAATTAAGAGCTGGTGATGTCATTGTCCTCAAAGGCGATCTTGGAGCAGGAAAGACAGCTCTAGCATCAGGAATTGGTCAGGGACTTGGGATAGAGGGAGTTAGCTCGCCTACCTTCATTATTTCAAGGGTTCACAAAGCAAAGGTGCCCTTAATTCATATCGATGCCTATCGCCTGCTATTAAGCGGTGCTAAAGGTTTTGAATTTGATGATCTAGATATCGCTACCTCTAAAGATCACGCAATAACTGTTATTGAATGGGGCGATAGCCTGGTTAATCGTCTTAGTGATGAGTATTTAGTAATTGATATCGCTTTTGGCGCAGGTGAAAATGAAAGAAAGTTAAGCGCTACAAGTATCGGGCCAAGATGGGCTGGATTTAGCCTATGAACTACCTAGTAATTGATACTGCAACAGATCGCAGCTCACTAGCGCTTTTTAATGATAACAATCTGATCTATTCAGGTTCTCATGATGGAGCAACTGAGCATGCAGAGGCGCTACCTAAACTTCTTACAGAGTCTCTTGGCGTTGAGAGCCAAGTTGATCAAGTAGTTGTTGGAATGGGGCCAGGGCCATATACCGGGCTTAGGGTTGGAATTATCTTTGCTATGAGCTTTGCAAACGCTAGGCAGATTCCTTGGATCGGAGTTTGCTCACTTGATGGAATAGATATTGACTCAGATTCATATCTTGTAGCAACTGATGCTAGACGAAAAGAAATTTACTACGCTAGATATCAACATGGACTTCGAACCCAGGGGCCATCAGTCTGCGCGCCAAGTGAGATTAGAGATCTGGATGTAAAGAAGTTTGGGTTTGGATTTGGCGATCCCCTCTATCCCTCAATGGCTCTTCTCCTTGCTAAATCCAAAACACAAGATGTTAAGCAGCCTTTTTATTTGAGGCGTCCTGATGCGATTGAAAGTAGCGCAAGATGAAGGCCACCTTTCGTCAGATGATCTCTTTAGATATTCCACTTCTTGTCTCAATGGAGCGTGAGATATATCCAGAGAGCCCTTGGAGTGCTAATCAATTTAAAGAGGAGTTAGCTGGGGCGCCAAAGAGTAGAGAGTATCTAGTAGCACTCGATGAGATAGAAGTTGTTGGTTATGGTGGAGTTGCCCTGCTTGGGGATGTGGCAGATATTCACACGCTAACTATTAAGCAGAGCCATAGAAGGCTAGGCATTGCCTCAAGTATGTTAGAAAAACTTGAATCTTGGGCAATTGAGCGCGGAGCAAAAGCGCTAATGCTTGAAATGCGTGAGGGCAATGAAGCAGCAATGAGCCTCTATCAAAAGGCTGGATATCAACTGATTTCACGGCGTGATAATTACTATGCCAAGGGCATTCACGCGCTAATCATGCGAAAAGAGGTGGAGCAATAGATGAGCGAGCCTTTAGTCCTTGGTATTGAGAGCTCCTGTGATGAGACCGCGATTGGAATTGTTAGAGGGAGAAAACTTCTAGCAAATGTCATCTCATCAAGTGTTGATGAGCATGCAAGATTTGGCGGGGTAGTTCCAGAGGTTGCCTCCAGGGCTCACCTAGAGGCGATGCAACCAGCAATTACTCAAGCTTTGAGTGAATCAGGAGTGAAGCTAAAAGATCTTGATGGCATAGCAGTTACTGCAGGACCAGGTCTTGTAGGCACTCTTCTTCTTGGCATCTCGACAGCTAACGCTCTCTCACTTGCTCTTGATAAACCACTCTATGGAGTCAATCACTTAGCAGCCCATATTGCCGTTGATTTATTAACTGATGATAGAAAAATTAGCCCTGCAATTTCTCTACTAGTTAGTGGGGGACACTCATCGATATTGCAGGTAAATGATTTAACTAAAGATATAAAACCACTTGGAAGAACACTCGATGATGCAGCAGGTGAGGCCTTTGATAAAGTGGCGCGCCTACTTAACCTAGGTTTTCCTGGCGGGCCATTAATTGATAGAGATGCAAAAGATGGGCGAGGTGATGCTATTAATTTTCCTCGCGGCCTAAACCAAGCAAAAGATATGGCAGAGCATCGATTTGATTTCTCCTTCTCTGGTCTTAAGACTGCAGTCTCAAGATATTTAGTAGCTAATCCTTCCTATAACCGCTCTGATGTCTCTGCCTCTTTTCAAGAAGCAGTTGTTGATGTCTTACTTGATAAGGCGATTAAGGCCTGCCTATCCAGCGGAATTCAAACCTTGATAATTGCCGGAGGGGTTGGGGCAAACTCTCGCCTTAGAAGCCTTGCAGCTTCCAGGTGTGATCAGGCAGGCCTTGAGCTGCGATGCCCCCCTGCCAATCTCTGCACCGATAATGGGGCGATGGTGGCTGCCCTTGGCTCCCTTGCAATCTCAAGCGGGATTGCCCCCTCAAAGCTTGGCATCCAGGTAGCCTCTGAGATCAGCCCTTCGGTAGCTATCTGGGCCTAGGGCACCTTGCGGATTTGAGAACGGGAATAGAGGCCTCTAGGCTTGGCGTTAGCACTCAGCGGGTGAGAGTGATAAAACACCCGAAGTAGGAAAAAACTCGATGAAGAAGGAGCAATAACGATGGCCATTGCCATTAAGCCGCTTGAAGATCGTATCGTTATCAAAATTAACGAAGCTGAAGAGAAGACCGCATCAGGTCTAGTTATTCCAGATACTGCAAAAGAGAAGCCACAAGAGGGCACGGTAGTTGCAGTTGGTCCAGGACGATTTGATGATGGAGTTCGCGTGCCAATGGATATCAAAGTTGGCGATGTAGTTCTCTATAGCAAATACGGTGGAACTGAAATCAAACATGGTGGCGAGGAATATCTAGTTCTCTCAGCCCGTGACATTCTTGCAGTAATCGCGAAGTAATTAAAGAAGAAGAGAAGATAACTAAACATGGGTAAATCACTGCAATTTGATGAAAATGCTCGTCGCGCTATGGAGCGCGGAGTAAATATCCTGGCTGATACTGTCAAGGTAACGCTAGGACCTAAGGGACGTAACGTAGTTATTGGCAAGTCATTTGGCGCGCCTTTAATTACCAATGATGGTGTAACCATTGCTAAAGAAATTGAACTATCTGATCCTGCTGAAAATATGGGAGCTCAATTAGTTAAGCAGGTTGCGGAAAAGACCAATGATGTTGCAGGAGATGGCACTACAACTGCCACAGTTCTTGCCCAGGCCATGGTCCGTGAAGGTCTACGAAACCTTGCAGCTGGAGCCCAGCCAATGGGAATCAAAGCTGGCATTGAAGCAGCAGTTGCTGCAGTCGTTGAGAAGCTAAGAGCTAACTCCACCAAGATCTCTGCTAAAGAGCAGATTGCAGATGTTGCAACTATCTCTGCTCAAGATCGTAGTATTGGTGATCTCATCGCTGAGGCGATGGATAAAGTTGGTAAAGATGGCGTAATTACTGTTGAGGAATCTTCAACTACTGGCCTTGAGCTGGAATTTACTGAAGGTATGCAATTTGATAAGGGCTATATCTCGCCATATTTTGTGACCGATCAAGATCGGATGGAGGCAACCCTTGAGGATGCCTATATCTTGATCTCTGCTGGCAAAATCTCAGCTCTAGCTGACCTACTGCCAATTCTTGAGCAGGTTGCAAAGGCCTCAAAGCCGCTATTAATTATTGCTGAAGATGTTGAGGGAGAAGCGCTTTCAACTCTAGTTGTAAACCGCATGCGCGGGGTCTTTACCTCAGCAGCTGTTAAGGCTCCAGGCTTTGGAGATCGTCGCAAGGCGATGCTGCAAGATATTGCAGTACTAACTGGCGGCCAAGTTATTTCAAGTGAAGTTGGTCTAAAGCTAGATCAGATTTCAATTGACATGCTTGGAAAAGCTCGCAGAATTGTTATTACTAAAGATAACACCACCATCGTTGATGGAGCTGGAAATAAGAAGGATGTGGAAGGTCGCATCGCTGAGTTAAGGCGAGAGATTGAAGCAGCTGACTCTGATTGGGATAGAGAGAAGCTTCAGGAGCGTCTTGCAAAGCTCTCTGGCGGCGTCTGTGTTATCAAAGTTGGAGCACATACCGAAGTTGAATTAAAAGAGAAGAAGCATCGCCTAGAAGATGCAATCTCTGCTACTCGCGCAGCCGTTGAAGAAGGCATCGTGGTTGGCGGCGGAGCAGCTCTAGTTCATGCTGCAACTGTTCTTGATGGCGATCTTGGCCATGAAGGAGATTCAGCAGTCGGTGTTCGCTTGGTTGCTAAAGCTTGCCAAGAGCCACTTCGTTGGATTGCAGAGAATGCAGGACAAGAAGGCTATGTAGTTGTAGCAAAGGTGAGAACGCTAAAGCCAAATGAAGGCTTTAATGCGGCAACTGATGAGTATGGCGATCTAGTTAAAGCTGGAGTTATCGATCCAGTCAAGGTCACTCGCTCAGCTCTTGCCAATGCGGCCTCAATTGCTGCAATGTTTATTACAACTGAAGCCCTTGTCTTTGAAACCCCGGAAGATAAGAAGGATGAAGCATCAGGTCATGGCCATAGCCATGGTCCAGGTGGCCATAGTCACTAATTTAAGTGATAAAAAGAGTGAGGAAAGAGCCTTGATGGAAAACATCAGGGCTCTTTCTCTATAAACTCACCGCCATGGTTAGCGAATCTCTCAATATCTCAACTCAAATCTGGGCAATAACCCTTGGCGTAATTTTTCTAGTAACCCTGGGAGATTTGATCTGGGCTTGGTTTAGGCGAAATACAATAACGACTCTAAAAGAGGCGGCAATCTGGACTGGAATATATGTCTCAGCAGCAATCGCCTTTGGAATCTCGCTACGAAGTTGGGGCGGGCAGACCAAGTCGGCTGAGTTTTTTGCTGGCTGGATAACCGAGTATTCACTCTCGATCGATAATCTCTTTGTGTTTCTTATTATTTTGTCTCGTCTAAAGATTGAGAAAGAGAAAGAGCAGCTGGTGCTCCTTCTAGGAATTTTGATGGCCCTTGTAATGCGTGGCTTCTTTATCATTATCGGCGCCGCCGTTGTGGAGCGCTTTGTAGCCGTGTTCTTCTTCTTCGGCGCTATATTGATATGGACTGCATACAAGTTAATTACCGAAGATCCCGAGGAAGATGAGTGGCAAGAAAATCGCGTAATTACCTCACTCAGAAAGCGTGGTTATTCCACCTTCGCTATTGCACTCGTTGCACTTGGAACCACAGATCTACTCTTTGCACTTGATTCAATCCCAGCAATCTTTGGTTTGACTAGAGATCCTTATATTGTCTTTATGGCTAACGCTTTTGCCCTGATGGGTCTTCGCCAGCTTTATTTCCTTGTTGGAATATTACTAAAGCGCCTGGTCTATCTCTCTAAAGGTTTATCAATTGTTCTAGGCTTTATTGGAATTAAGTTAATAATTGAGGCCTTACATGGAATTGGAATTGATTACATCTATGGCGTTAAAGTGCCACATGTTTCATTAACGGTCTCACTTGGCGTGATTCTCTCTGCCTTGGCGGTCACAACTGTTATTAGCCTGAGAGCAAGTGGCAAAGATGAAAAAGGTAAAGAGTAAGGATTTGCGCTATGCGCTATGTGGGTTGCTCTGGCGAGAAGCGCGAGAGATGATTTCAAGTCGCTCATCTTCAGTTAAACCGCCCCAGATTCCATATGGCTCTTGTGAAGCAAGGGCGTGAGCCCTACAAGCTGCCAGTACTGGACAAGTTGCACAGACTGCCTTCGCGGCATTTTCTCTTGCACGGCGCCTTGGTCCACGTTCTCCATCTGGATGAAAGAACATCTCAGTTGGAAGAGAGCGGCAAGCACCCTCAAACTGCCACTGCCAGTTATCGATAACTGGCTTTGGTAGGCGGGAGGTCTCTGACATGTCCTCAATATACAATCGCGCCATAGGTTGTTCAAGTACTTTGGGATAATTTCTTTGATTTCGGGTCGCAAAAATAGGTGATAAGCACCACTATTGGCCTATGGCCCAGCGCCCCAAAAGTGCCAACCTAAAGGCTGGCTTAGAAGATGAGCGTTTAACCGTCGCCTCAGTAGCTCGCAGACTCGGCATAGCTCCAGCCACCCTTAGAACTTGGGATCGCAGATATGGCCTTGGCCCATCAAGTCACGTTGAAGGTGAGCATCGTAAATACGACGGCAAAGATTTAGCCAGGCTTACCTTGATGAGAAAGTTAATAGTTCAAGGCTACTCACCATGTGATGCCGCAGAAGTAGCTCTAAAGAGTAAGGCTAAAGGAACTGAAACCTCGCTCAATACAACTCAGGAAGTTGAGTCTGCAAACTGCTCTGAATTAATCGAATCACTTCTTAAAGCTGCAAGAGTTTATGATCGAAGCTACATTGAAAATACCTTAAGAGATCAGATTAATAAGCAAGGAATTATCGCTACCTGGAATGAGTTAATAGTTCCAGTTTTAATCGCTGTAGGAAATGAATGGGCAGAGCTTGGTACTGGAATTGAGATTGAGCATTTACTCACTGAGATCATTACTCGCCTTATGCAGAGTTCAAATCAGACTCCAGATCTTCCAATTAATTCCCGGCCAGTGCTACTTGCCTGCATTGGCGAGGAGATGCATACCCTGGCTCTCTATACTCTAGGGGCAGCTCTTGCGGAGAGAAATATTCAATCCCAATTTTTAGGAGCTAGAACTCCTATCTCAGCTGTTGGAGCGGTAGTGAAAAAGTCTGCTCCTCCTGCAGTCTTTCTCTGGGCACAGTTGGCTAAGAATGGAAAGTCTGAAGTTGTTGGAGATATTCCAAAGATTAGACCAGCCCCACGAATAATTCTTGGCGGACCGGGCTGGCATAAATCTTCACGAAAGTCAGTGGTTAGAGTCGATTGTTTGGATAGCGCAATTATGGAAATTACGCGGGCAGTTGGAGCTTAAATACTCTAGCCATTAAGGTGGAGCGGTGAGTGAGAGCGTTAATGAGAAGGTCGCAATGCTTGGCCTTACCTACGATGATGTTCTCCTGCTTCCAGATGCATCAGAGGTAGTGCCCTCCGAGGTTGAAACAAAGACTTTTCTTACCCGTTCGATCCAATTAGATATCCCTTTAATCTCATCTGCGATGGATACCGTTACTGAATCGGCAATGGCAATTGCTATGGCTAAAGCTGGGGGGATTGGAATCATCCATAGAAACCTTGCTATTGATGAACAGGTAACTCATGTGAAGTTAGTTAAGGGAGCAAATTTACGAGTTGGCGCAGCAGTTGGCGTTGGCGAAGATGGATTTGAACGAGCCGAGGCTTTAATTGGTGCTGGCGTTGATGTAATTGTGGTTGATACCGCTCATGGCCACCACCGAGCAGTTTTAGATGCGATAGTGAGAATTAAGAAGCACTTTCCTAAGCAAGAGGTAATTGGTGGAAATGTTGCAACTAGAGCAGGAGCTCAAGCGCTAATTAATGCTGGAGCAGATGCAGTTAAAGTTGGAGTAGGGCCTGGATCTATCTGTACCACACGAATTGTTGCTGGCGTTGGAGTTCCTCAGATAACTGCAATTATGGAAGCAGCAAAGGCTTGTCAGAAGGCTGATATCCCATTGATTGCAGATGGCGGTTTGCAATACTCAGGTGATATCGCCAAGGCAATTGTTTCAGGGGCCGATACTGTGATGCTTGGATCTCTTCTTGCAGGCTGTGATGAATCACCCGGTGAATTAGTGGAAAGTGATGGAAGAAAATTTAAGATCTATCGCGGTATGGGATCACTTGGCGCGATGCAATCAAGAGGCGAGCAGAAATCTTTCTCTAAGGATCGCTATATGCAAGATGATGTATTAGCTGAAGATAAATTAGTTCCAGAAGGTATTGAAGGAAAAGTTGCTTATCGAGGCAGCCTCGCGCAAGTTGTTCATCAATTAGTTGGCGGACTCCGCTCAGGGATGGGATATGCCGGGGCTGCAGATATTGCAGCTCTGCAAAAACGCGGCCGGCTAATACAAATTACTGCAGCGGGCCTCTCTGAGAGCCATCCTCATGATGTGTTAGATGTGGCTGATGCCCCTAATTACTATCGGAGTAAATAATGGTTGATATCGAGATCTCACCTGGCAAGAGAGCTAGAACAGCCTATTCATTTGATGATATTTCTATCGCGCCCTCTAGAAGAACTAGAGAACCGAGTGAAGTATCAATTAATTGGCAGATTGATGCCTATAGCTTTGGACTACCACTTCTTGCAGCTCCGATGGATTCAGTAGTTTCGCCAGAGAGCGCTATCGCTATTGGAAAATTAGGCGGCCTTGGAGTCTTAAATCTTGAAGGGCTATGGAGCAGATATGAAAATCCTAAGATTCAACTAGGTGAGATTTCATCTATTCCAGCAGAGCAGGCAACAAGACGTATGCAGGAGCTCTATCAAGCCCCTATCAGAGCTGAGTTAATTAAAGAGCGCCTTGCAGAGATAAGAGCTGCAGGAGTCTGTGTTGCTGCAGCACTTTCGCCCCAGCGCACAGCCCAGTTTCATAAAACTGTAATAGATGCAGGCGTTGATATCTTTGTTATTCGTGGAACAACGGTGAGCGCGGAACATGTTTCAAAAACTAATGAGGCGCTAAATCTCAAGAAGTTTATTTATGAGCTAGATGTTCCGGTAATTGTTGGAGGTTGTGCAACTTCGCAGAGCGCCCTTCACTTAATGAGAGCCGGAGCAGCTGGAGTATTAGTTGGTTTTGGCGGGGGAGCAGCTCATACCACTCGCCAAGTTCTAGGAATCTCTGTTCCCATGGCAACAGCGGTTGCAGACGTAGCTGCTGCAAGACGAGAGTATTTGGATGAATCTGGCGGGCGATATGTTCATGTAATTGCTGATGGTTCAGTTGGAAAGAGTGGCGACATTGCAAAGGCAATTGCCTGTGGCGCAGATGCAGTGATGCTGGGCTCTCCTCTAGCTAGAGCAGAGTCAGCCCCAGGTAGAGGTTGGCATTGGGGGCCAGAGGCGCATCACAGCGAACTTCCTCGCGGCACAAGAGTTTATGTTGGAAGTTCAGGATCTTTGGAGGAGATTTTGCTTGGACCATCCCACTCAGCTGATGGCAGTATGAATCTATTTGGCGCACTTCGCCGGGCGATGGCAACTTCTGGCTACTCTGACTTAAAAGAGTTTCAAAGAGTTGAAATAGTTCTAAATAGGGCATAAAGAAGGCGAGCTAGTGCAGAGCAATAATCATGTCTTAGTAGTTGATTTTGGCGCGCAATATGCCCAGTTAATTGCTCGCCGGGTTCGCCAAGCCGGGGTTTATAGCGAGATCATTTCTCATAAGTGTTCACTTGAGGAGATACTTGCAAGAAATCCCAGGGCGATAATTCTCTCTGGTGGGCCATCATCTGTATATGTCGATGATGCACCTCTAATTGATCGGGCTTTATTTGAGCAAAATATTCCAATCTTTGGTATCTGTTATGGCTTTCAAGTTATGGCGCAATTACTTGGGGGCGAGGTAGCTAAGACGGGTTTGAGTGAATATGGCAGAACTGAATTTAATTGCGATACTTCAGCAAAGTTATTTTCAGGTCTTGATTCATCATTTAATGTCTGGATGAGCCATGGCGATAGCGTTACTAAGGCCCCCGAAGGCTTTCAAGCAACAGGAAGTAGCGCTTCAACTTCGGTTTCTGCTTTTGAAAGTAGCGATGGAAAGTTAGCTGGAGTGCAATTTCATCCAGAGGTTCTCCATAGCGAAAATGGCCAGGAAATTCTACGCAAATGGTTAATTGATATTGTTAAATGTAAGCCAACATGGACCTCTGAAAATATTGTAGAAAATGAGATTATTAATATTAAATCTCAAGTTGCAAACAAACGAGTTATCTGTGGTCTCTCTGGCGGAGTTGATTCAGCCGTTGCTGCAGCTCTTGTGCAAAAGGCGATTGGAAAGCAATTAACTTGTGTTTTTGTTGACCATGGCCTTCTAAGGCAGGGTGAGGCTGAGCAGGTAGAAAAAGATTTTGTTGCAGCAACTGGGGTTGAACTTATGGTTGTTGATGCAAAGAAGCGGTTTCTCGATGCTCTAAAGGGTGTAAAAGATCCTGAGGAGAAGAGAAAGATAATTGGCAGAGAATTTATCCGCGTTTTTGAAGATGCTGCTAAAAAGTTATCTGCAGATAGCAAAATAGAGTTTTTAGTTCAGGGAACGCTATATCCAGATGTTGTGGAATCAGGCGGCGGAAGTGGCACAGCAAATATTAAGTCTCACCATAATGTGGGCGGCCTTCCAGATGATTTAGATTTCAAATTGATTGAGCCACTTCGCACTCTCTTTAAAGATGAAGTTCGCCAAGTTGGACTCTCCCTGGGCTTGCCAGATGCGATTATCTGGCGCCAACCATTCCCAGGTCCAGGCCTAGCAATTCGTATTGTCGGTGAAGTTACTGAAGAAAGACTTAGAATTTTGCGCCAGGCCGATTTAATCGCAAGAGAGGAATTACACTTAGCCGGTCTAGATCAAATGATCTGGCAATCTCCAGTGGTATTACTTGCTGAAGTACGCAGTGTAGGAGTTCAAGGAGATGGCCGAAGTTATGGCCATCCCATAGTCCTTCGCCCAGTATCAAGTGAGGATGCGATGACCGCAGATTGGTCGCGGGTGCCTTATGAAGTACTCGCCAAAATCTCAAATCGCATTACCAATGAAGTTAGTGAAGTTAATCGAGTTGTTCTTGATATAACTTCCAAGCCGCCAGGAACTATTGAGTGGGAGTAGGAAGAGTGAAAATCAAGCAAGGGTCAATCGTTATCTCTTTGCTTACATTTGCGCTCCTAATTCCAATCGCTCCAGTGAGCGCCGATGGTAAAGAAATACAGGTAGCTGCTCCAGAGAAGAAAGTTAAGTGCAAAGTAACTAAAGCATCAGCTCAATCTCCAATGCGATTACCCGCTCCTGAAAATCTCATGAAACGGGCACCAAAATATTTAAAGCTTCAGACTAATTGCGGAACTATTGTTATTGAAACCTTTGCAAAAGCTGCCCCAGTGACAATTACTGTTATGTCTCAGCTTGCTAGAGGTGGATATTTCGACAAAACACTCTGTCATCGACTAACCACAGAAGGAATTTTTGTTCTCCAGTGCGGTGATCCAACGGCAACTGGTTCAGGTGGACCAACATTTAGATATCGTGATGAAAATCTGCCGCTAGCCTCTGAAAATAATTATCCTGAAGGTAGCGTAGCTATGGCCAATTCAGGACCAAATAGCAATGGCTCTCAGTTCTTCCTGGTCTATAAGGACACCACGCTTGGGCCTAATTACACCCTCTGGGGGAAAATAGTTTCAGGACTTGAGATTGTTAAATATATTGCTCAAGGTGGAGTAAAAAATGGAGGAGTTGATGGAGCTCCGCTTAGAACAATTGGGATTGAAAGAGCTGTAACTAGCAATTCTTGATTAAGCGTTAAAGAATTGAAGTGGCTCTAAGCGACTAACCTTAAAGCCACCTCAAGTGCGCGTCACTGGCGAGAATTGAACTCGCGACCTGCAACATAGTCAGTGTGCCGCTCTATCCCCTGAGCTACAGTGACGCGCAGAATCAAAGGTATGTTGAGCTGCGTCTAGATTTTTTCTTGCGGAATCGAATTGTGGAAAAATGCTTGGTGGTATTCTTTGCTCACATAGTCAGCGTGCTCTCCCCTTAAAGGGTTACAGAGATAAGCCCCAAAGAGAATTCTTTGGGGCTTTCATTCAAAATAGTGCTTTACTCAAATTAAACGAGTTAATCAGTACTTACAACCTTAAATATCTCAGCAACTCTTCCTGCCGCTAATCCATTTGCCTCAGCATTTCTCTCTCCCCACTGCCTAACCATCGATTCAAGCTCTGGGTTATGAGCAGTCTGGCTGGCATGGGCCTTTAGCGCTGCAATCTTTTTATCAATTGTTTCAGTGATGTCGATAAAGTGATTTGGGGTTGGGGAGCCAGTAATAAAAACCTCTCTTACTCGCCATGGCTCAATTCCTTCTGCTTTTAATTCTGGGAAGGCATAAGGATTTCTTGCATCGGGATAGATTGCTTGAATCGCGCTCTCACCAGCTGCAAGATGATCTGGATGACTTGAGTAAATCCGTTCCCAATTTCGCTCAGGTGATTGGACCACCATTCGATCTGGTTTTGCAATACGAATAGCTTTAACAATATCTCGCCTAAGTTCAATAGTTGGAATTAGCGAACCATCTCGGTAATTTAGAAAAGTTATCTCACTTACCCCAAGGGCAGCTCCTGCCGCTCTCTGCTCTCGCTGTCTAACCTTTGCCATTTCTTCAACAGGCACATCAGATTCTTCTCCGCCTTGATCGCCATTTGTGATGATGCAGTAAGAGACTTCGATTCCAGCCTCTCGCCACTTAGCGATACTCCCTCCTGCGCCAAAATCGCAATCATCAGGATGAGCCATAACGACCAGAATGCGCTTAATTTCTTCATCAGCAATTGGGGTCACTCACCTATCCTAGACTTACCACTATGGCAGCGCTTAATGAAGATAAATTGTTAGCGGGGTTAAACCCGCAACAAGCAGCAGCTGTCACCCACTCTGGAACTCCACTACTTGTTGTTGCTGGAGCAGGCTCTGGAAAGACTAGGGTATTAACTAGTCGGATTGCTTATTTAATGGCAGCAAGGGGCATTGATCCTCACGAGATCTTGGCTATTACCTTTACCAATAAAGCAGCTGGCGAGATGAAAGAACGCGTTGCGCAACTAGTTGGAAATCGCGCCAAGATAATCTGGGTCTCAACCTTTCACTCCGCATCGGTGAGAATCCTTCGCCAGGAAGCTGGAAGGCTGGGATATAAATCAACATTTTCTATTTATGATCAAGCAGATTCGCTGCGCCTAATTACCCTAGTTATGAGAGATCTAAATCTAGATCCTAAAAGATATAACCCTAGAGGGGTTGCATCGGTAATTTCTGGGGCAAAGAATGATTTATTAGGTCCGAGCGATTATCGAAATGCCACTCAAAATAGCTTTGAAGAGGTGGTTGCTGAGATCTATGCGATTTATCAGGCCAGGTTAACAAGTGCAAATGCGATGGACTTTGATGATCTAATTATGAAAACTGTTGATTTACTTCAGAAGTTTCCAGAAGCTAGATCTCGTTATCGCCATCGCTTTAAGCATATTTTGGTTGATGAGTATCAAGATACTAATCATGCTCAATACATATTAATTCGAGAACTAGTTGGAAGTGATAGAGAGGGAATTCCTGCAGCTGAGCTCTGCGTAGTTGGTGATGCTGACCAGTCTATCTATGGCTTTAGAGGGGCAACTATTAGAAACATTATGGCATTTGAAGAGGATTATCCTGATGCCGAGACAATTTTGCTTGAACAAAACTATCGCTCAACACAGAATATTTTAAGCGCTGCTAATGCCGTTATCTCACTTAATGAAGCGCGCAAAGAGAAGAACCTCTGGTCTGATGCTGGTAGTGGAGCAAAACTTGTGGGCTTTGTCGGCGAGAATGAACATCATGAGGCGGAATACATAAGAGATGAGCTCTTTAGATTAGAGAGAGAAGGTATTTCAAACTTTGGTCAGAGCGCGATCTTTTATAGAACTAACGCCCAGTCACGCGTGTTTGAAGAGGTATTTATGCGCGCCACTATTCCTTACAAAGTTGTAGGCGGAGTGCGTTTTTATGAACGTAAGGAAGTAAAAGATTTACTTGCCTATCTTCGAGTATTGGTAAACCCTGATGATGAGGTAAGCATGCGAAGAATCATCAATACTCCCAAGCGCGGCCTTGGCGATAAGGCGCTTGAGGCAATTGATGATTATGCAAAGTCTGAAGGTATTACTTTCTGGCAAGGCTTAAATAGAGCAAGCGCTGCTGGCCTTGGAGCAAAGGCATCATCTGCTGTCGCTGAATTTGTTGCGATGATCGCAGCACTTCAAGTATTAGTTGAAGCAAATCGTCCACCAGCAATCATCGCTGCTGCAGTTCTTGAGCAATCAGGGTTGTTAGATGAGCTCCGTGATAGCCATGATCCGCAAGATGAGGTAAGAATTGAAAACCTTGAGGAGTTAGTAGCAGTTGCTGAGGAGTATCAAGAGCGAGAAGTTGATGAAGGCCAAGAGATCTCACTTGCTGGATTTTTAGAAGATGTGGCATTAGTTGCAGATGCAGATGAGATTCCAGAAGGCGAAGATCATGGCGGTGTTGTAACTCTTATGACGCTACACACCGCTAAAGGCTTGGAGTTTCCAACTGTATTTCTCACTGGAATGGAGGAAGGAATTTTTCCTCACTCAAGGACGCTAGGTGAGAAGAAGGAGTTAGAGGAGGAGCGAAGGCTGGCATACGTTGGTCTAACAAGAGCTAGAGAAAGGCTCTACCTTTCAAGAGCGGAATATCGCTCATCTTGGGGAGCGCCGAATTACAACCCTCCCTCAAGATTTTTAGATGAAATTCCTGATGCCTTAATTGATTGGAATAAGAGTGAGAGTGGATATATCTCATCGCCTATGACAAGACGAAAATATGCACCAAGCGCGCTACCAAAAGCAGCGATTAAGTCAAACACCTTGCAACTTAATATCGGTGATCGAGTAAGCCATGACACATTTGGGCTTGGCACTGTGATTGCGCTCTCAGGTGAGGCAGAGAAAGCAGAGGCCACAATCAATTTTGGTAGCTATGGAGATAAGCGATTGTTGCTTCGATATGCCCCAGTAGATAAGTTATGACCCGTGGACCTCTTTGAATATCAAGCCCGTGATCTATTTGAGGCCAACTCAATCCCAGTTTTAAAAGCAAAAGTTGCCACAACTGCTGCCCAAGCAAGAGATGCAGCGCATGAAATTGGCGGAAAAGTAGTGGTTAAAGCTCAAGTAAAAGTTGGTGGGCGAGGCAAAGCTGGCGGGGTAAAGCTTGCTGAAAATGGCGATGATGCTTTTGTAAAGGCAGAAGCAATTCTTGGCATGGATATAAAGGGCCATATCGTAAAGAAAGTAATGATTGCTGCAGCTGCTCCTATTGAGAGTGAGTATTACCTAGCAATTCTTCTTGATCGCTCTAACCGCTCCTTCTTAGTAATGGCATCTGTTGCCGGCGGTATGGATATTGAAGAAGTTGCACATAAAACCCCAGAGAAATTGGCAAAGGTTCATATTGATCCTAATGAAGGAATGAGCCAGGGAAAAGCTTTAGAGATAGTGCGGCAAGGTGGATTTGGTAGCGATGTTGAAAAGCAAGTCGCAGATGTATTAGTAACCCTTTGGAAGACTTTTCAAAGCTCCGATGCCACTTTGGTTGAGGTTAATCCTTTAGTGAAAACTGTTGATGGCAGAGTAATTGCCCTTGATGGAAAGGTAACACTTGATGAGAATGCCGCTTTCCGTCATCCTGAATTTGAAGCCCTTATTGATCATGAAGCAGCCGATCCACTCGAAGCACTTGCCAAAGAGCGCGATCTAAATTATGTGAAGCTTCAAGGAGAGGTTGGTGTTATTGGTAATGGCGCAGGCCTTGTCATGAGCACTCTTGATGTTGTGGCATATGCAGGCGAGAAGTTTGGCGGAGTTAAACCAGCGAATTTCCTTGATATCGGTGGGGGAGCATCAGCTCAAGTAATGGCAGATGGGCTCTCAATTATTCTTGGAGACAAAGATGTTAAATCAGTATTTGTAAATGTATTTGGTGGCATTACCTCATGCGATGCGGTCGCCAATGGAATTATTCAAGCCCTTGAAATGCTGGGCGATAAAGCAAGTAAGCCGATTGTGGTTCGACTCGATGGTAATAATGTTATTGAGGGAAGAGCAATTCTAAATAAGGCTAATCATCCTTTAATCCAGCAGGTTGAGAGCATGGATGGCGCAGCTGCAAGAGCTGCAGAGTTGGCAGCTAAATAATGGCAATCTTTTTAACTGAGAAAACTAAAGTCATCGTTCAGGGAATTACTGGCTCTGAAGGAAGTAAACACACCAGAAGAATGATTTTAAGTGGAACCAACATTGTTGGTGGAGTAACTCCAGGTAAGGGTGGGCAGGTAGTTGAGATTGAAGGAAAATCTCTTCCAGTATTTAACTCAGTTACAGAGGCAGTTGCTGCTACTGGAGCTGATGCCTCAGTGATTTTTGTGCCACCAAAGTTTGCCAAGAGCGCGGTAATTGATGCTATTGATGCTCACCTGCCCCTAATTGTTGTTATCACTGAAGGAATACCAGTTCATGACACAGCAAGTTTTTATGCTCACAGCCTCAAGGTTGGTAAGTCAAGAATCATCGGCCCTAATTGCCCAGGTTTAATTAGCCCAGGTAAATCTAATATTGGTATTACTCCAGCTGACATTACAGGCCCTGGAAGCATTGGTTTGGTTTCAAAGTCAGGAACTCTCACCTATCAGATGATGTATGAACTAAGAGATATTGGTTTCACAACTGCCGTTGGAATTGGCGGAGATCCTATTGTTGGTACAACACATATAGATTGCTTAAGAGCTTTTCAAGATGATCCAGAGACTAAGGCAATTGTGATGATTGGTGAGATTGGCGGGGATGCTGAAGAGAGAGCAGCAGCATTTATAAAAGAGTATGTGACAAAGCCAGTAGTTGGATATGTTGCAGGCTTTACCGCCCCTGAAGGAAAAACTATGGGACATGCTGGAGCGATTGTCTCTGGCTCTTCAGGAACCGCAGAGGCAAAGAAAGTGGCGCTTGAGGCGGCTGGGGTTAAAGTTGGGAAGACACCAAGTCAGACCGCAGAACTGCTCCGAGCAATCCTTAAAGGATAAGCAAGAATAAAGAGATGTTGCCACTGCTGAAAGTTGCTTTCGGCCAGGGCATTAGAGGGATAATTTTAATTCTTCTTCCGCTGGCCTTTATCTCACTTATTACCTGGGCTACAGCTGGAAGTTCCACTGGAAATACGGCAGATCCAATGCGAGCTGCAATCTGGTTTTTTCTAATTGCTCATCACATTCCACTTGATCTCTCACTTTCAAATGAAACTATCTCAGGGCGCTTAACTTTTTTTCCCATTGGAGCTTTAATAATTCCCTTTCTAGTGATCAAGAATGCCTTGCTGAGAATGAGTGAAAGGCTTGGAGCCAGCAGAGCAAGTGAGAAGAGAGCTCAATTACTGGCACTTTCATTTGCTTATAGTCTTTTGGGAACCCTGCTCTCGCTGGCATCACTTGGAAGCACAGTAAAGGCGCCTTTTTATATAGTCTTTCCAATTCTCTTTATCGTCTCATTTGTTTCAGGATATATCGCAAGCAATCTTCTTCCTGATCAAGGGATGCAATTTCCTTGGCAGAGAGCTCTTAAGTTAGCAGCACTTCTCATATTAGCTTTAGTTGGGTTTGCTGGATTAGTTTTTAGCTTCTCACTCATCTGGCATTTTGATACTGTTCTTAATTTAACAAGAGTCATTGAACCTGGAGTCTTTGGTGGTTTAGCATTTCTATTTATTCAAATTCTTTACTTGCCAAACTTCTTTATCTCAACTCTTAGCTATATTGCTGGAAGTGGGGTTGTAATAGGTAATGGAACTTGGTTAAACCCATTTGTTCATCGCCTCGATGAAATACCTGCGGTCTCACTTCTTGGTGGATTACCAGTTGGGGCGCAACCTTTATTTATATTACTTGCTCTAGTTATTGTTGGATCAGGAATTGTTATAGGAAAATATGGAGTAAGCAAATATCAAGACCACGTTGAGCTACGTAGATTTTTTCTGGCCTTCCTTGGATTTACTGCTGGGCTAAGTCTATTTATTGCTCGGGCATCAAGTGGCGAGCTCCTATCTCCAAATCTTGAATCAGTTGGACCCCATTGGTATTTGATGCCCCTGGCCCTAACCCTTGAAATTGGCCTTGGAGTGGCAATATTTCTATACACGCCAAAAGCCATTTTAAAGGTGCGCAACTTTAGGCTTGCGAAATAGCGCTACCTCTTTCGAACTAGAATATCGCTATGGCCCAAGCAAAAGTATTAGATGGTGTTGCTGCGGCAAAAGTTATTAGGCACGAGGTTTCCCAGGCGGTAGCAAAGCTAAAAATTAAGCCTGGTTTAGCGACAGTATTAGTTGGAGAAGACCCCGGCTCACGCTCTTATGTAGATGGAAAACATAGAGACTGCAAACAAGTAGGTATTAACTCAATAAAAATTGAGCTACCACAAACTGTTAGCCAAGAAGAGTTATTAAAGCAAATAGACAATTTAAATAGCTCTAAAGATTGCTCTGGTTTCATTGTTCAACTTCCACTTCCAGCACATATTGATACAAATAAGGTTTTAAGCGCGATTGATCCAAATAAGGATGCTGATGGACTTCATCCAATAAACCTAGGCAAGTTAGTTCTTTCTCAAGGTGGGGTAATTCCCTGCACGCCTAAAGCCATTGTTGAGCTTCTGAATCGAAATAAAATTTCTCTAAGCGGTAAAGAGGTAGTAATTATTGGTCGAGGCACAACTGTTGGAAGGCCGTTAAGTCTTTTACTTTCAAGCAAAGGTATCGATGCCACTGTAACAATTCTTCATAGTAAGAGTAGTGATATCAGATCTCATACTAAGCGAGCCGATGTTGTTATAGCTGCCCTTGGAAAGGCGCACTTTCTTACCGCAGATATGGTTAAAGAAGGCGTAGTTGCAATTGATGTGGGTATCACTAGAACTTCAGAAGGATTAGTGGGAGATATCGATCCTGGTGTCTTTAATGTCGCTAGCGCAATTGCTCCAATGCCAGGCGGGGTAGGGCCAATGACAAGAGCGATGTTATTGTCGAATCTATTGACGCTTCATAAGGATTAAAGCCAAGGTGAATACTAAGCAAATTTCCTATGCCCTGGCACTTTCTGGGGTATTAACTGGAGCGCTGCTTTCAGTGCGAATTGGGGCGCTAGTTATTGCCGCTGGCTTCATTCTCTTTCTAAGCCCGGATATCAGATCAATGCGCCTAATTGCTAGAGTGATTCCTATCGCACTGGTTATCGCGCTAATCGCCATCGCATTGGCGCTTCCTAGAGGATAGAAGGTAGGTTTCGCGCCATGAGTAGATTCGGGAAAGTAACGGTAGTCGGCGCTGGTTTCTATGGTTCAACCACAGCGCTACGTCTTGCCGAATATGACATCTTTGAAAGCGTCGTTTTAACAGATATTTTGGATGGAAAGCCCGAAGGCATAGCCCTTGATATCAATCAATCACGATCCATTGAAGGCTTTGAAAGCAGAGTAATTGGAGCAACAACTACTGCTGACGGCAAAGGATATGAAGCAACTGCAGGATCTGATGTAGTAATTATTACCGCAGGACTTCCTAGAAAACCTGGAATGTCCCGTATGGATCTAATTGGTGTTAATGCGGGAATCGTTAGAGGAGTTGCAGAAAATATCGCCAAGTATTCCCCAAATGCCGTGCTTATCGTGGTTTCAAATCCACTAGATGAAATGACTGCTCTTGCGCAAATTGCAACCAAGTTTCCTTATCAAAGAGTTATGGGACAGGCAGGAATGCTTGATACTGCTCGCTTTACTCATTTTGTGGCAGAGAAACTCAATGTGCCAGTTGCATCAGTTAAGACCTTAACTCTTGGAAGCCATGGAGAAACTATGGTTCCAATTCCTTCTCGCTGCACAGTAGATGGCGCTGCGCTATCTACAAAATTAAGTGATGCTGAAATTCAAGAGCTTGTAACACGGACTAGAAATGGCGGGGCAGAAGTTGTAGCTCTTTTAAAGACTGGCTCTGCTTACTACGCGCCATCGGCTGCAGCTGCTCGGATGGCAAAAGCAGTCATTCAAGACTCAGGTGAGGTAATGCCGGTATGTGCTTGGGTTGATGGCCAATACTCAATCACTGGGGTTTATCTAGGAGTTGAAGCCCAAATCGGTAGAGCTGGAATAACTAAAGTAATTGAAAGTGATTTAACTGCTACTGAATTAGCTGAGCTCAAAGTGGCTGCTGAAGCAGTTCGCGCCAAGCAAGCAGATGTAAAAGATCTATAAACACCTAGACATCAAGAGAGGCAGATAGATAGATGAGCAAGATTAAGGTGCAAGGTAGCGTTGTCGAGCTTGATGGCGATGAGATGACTCGAATCATCTGGGACTTTATTAAAAAGCAGTTGATCTTGCCTTATCTTGATATCAATTTGGAATATTACGATTTAGGTATTCAGCACCGTGATGCCACAGATGATCAAGTAACAATTGATAGCGCTAAAGCCATCCAGAAGCATGGAGTTGGCGTTAAGTGCGCCACTATCACCCCTGATGAGGCGAGAGTAAAAGAGTTTTCATTAAAGAAAATGTGGAAATCACCTAATGGAACAATTCGAAATATTCTAGGTGGAGTAATTTTCCGTGAGCCAATAATTATTAAGAATGTCCCAAGGCTAGTTCCGCACTGGAGCAAACCAATTGTTATTGGCCGTCATGCCTACGGAGATCAATATCGCGCAACAGATTTTAGAGTTCCAGGTCCGGGAAAGCTCACTGTAACTTTCACACCGGAGGATGGCTCTGCTCCAATGGAATTCAATGTTTTTGATTTCCCATCATCCGGTGTTGCTATGGCGATGTATAACCTAGATGATTCAATTCGTGATTTTGCCAGAGCTTCATTTAATTATGGGATCGCTCGAAAGTATCCAGTTTATCTCTCAACTAAGAACACTATTTTGAAAGCCTATGACGGACGATTCAAAGATATCTTTGCTGAAGTTTTCGAAAAAGAGTTTAAGACAGAGTTTGAGAAATTGAATCTGGAATATGACCATCGTTTAATTGATGACATGGTGGCAACCTCCCTTCGCTGGGAGGGTGGCTATATTTGGGCTTGCAAGAACTATGACGGCGATGTTCAGTCAGATACCGTGGCGCAAGGCTATGGCTCACTTGGTTTGATGACTTCAGTTCTTATGTCTCCAGATGGCAGAACTGTTGAGGCAGAAGCTGCTCACGGAACTGTTACTCGCCATTACCGCGATCATCAAGTTGGCAAGCCAACCTCAACAAACCCAATCGCATCTATCTTTGCTTGGACGCAAGGACTGCAACACCGCGCAAAGCTTGATAACACCCCGGAACTAGCCAAGTTTGCTAGCTCTCTTGAGAGAGTTTGTATTGAAACAGTTGAGAGTGGAAAAATGACGAAAGACCTTGCACTTCTAATTAGTAACGATGCTCCTTGGTTAAACACCCAAGAATTCCTTGCAGCAATTGATGAAAATCTTCAGAAGGAAATGAAGTAGGAAAAATTAGGAAATAGAAAAGCCCCCGATTATGGGGGCTTTTTTAATGCGCTTTAACTACTTAATACGCTTGCCATCTGCAGTGCTAAATAGATGGACAGCCTCAGCCTTAGCTGTAACGGTGACAGTTTGTCCTGGCTTTGGAGGACTCTTGGGATCCCAACGAAGAATTATTTGAGCTCCTTCATCGCTAGCGTTAGCAAACTTCACATTTGAATCAGCTGGCTTGCCATAGACGAAAGCATCGGCGCCTAACTCTTCAACGACTTCAACAACAACATCAAAGCCCTTACTTGATGAGCTAAATCCTTCTGGGCGGATACCAACAGTGACTGAAGCTCCAGCAGATGATGGAACATCAACATCTAGGTTTCCAAGCTTTGCCTTACCGCCAGATACTGGAACCGTTAGTAGGTTCATAGCAGGTGAGCCTATAAAGCCTGCAACGAAAGCATTTGCTGGGTTGTCATAGAGATTTCTTGGTGTATCTACTTGCTGCAAGAGTCCATCTTTAAGAACTGCTACGCGATCACCCATTGTCATAGCCTCTACCTGGTCATGCGTGACATAAACAGTAGTAATTCCAAGGCGGCGCTGTAGAGCTGCGATCTGGGTACGAGTTGCAACACGAAGTTTTGCATCTAAGTTTGAAAGAGGTTCATCCATTAAGAAGACTTGTGGTTCGCGAACAATGGCGCGACCCATAGCAACTCTCTGGCGCTGACCACCTGATAGAGCCTTTGGCTTGCGCTCTAGATAAGGTTCAAGATCTAATAGTTTGGCTGCTTCTAATACGCGGCGTTCGCGTTCTTCTTTAGCAACGCCAGCAATTTTCAGAGCAAAGCCCATATTTTCAGCAACTGTCATATGGGGATAGAGCGCATATGACTGGAATACCATTGCGATATCGCGGTCTTTAGGAGCTACATTGGTTACTTCGCGATCTCCGATATAAATTGCGCCGTTATCAATTTCCTCTAATCCGGCAAGCATTCGAAGTGATGTTGACTTTCCACAACCTGAAGGACCAACTAAAACCAAAAACTCACCATCATTGACGGTGAGATTTAATTTATCGACTGCAGGAGCGCTTGTTCCAGGATAGATGCGTGATGCATCTTTAAATACAACTGATGCCATTTCTTTTTCTCTCTTCCTTCTCCGGGCAGGTACGTGCCCGACGATCCGTTGGATGAAGCAAGTCCACTTTCGTGGCTGGGCGAAGGGTAGCGCTGAGTTGAGCGTGGGAAAAGGGGTAGCCAAGCTCAATTTAGCCTCGAAGGCCCTCCTTCTTATACCCTAGAGCCCTAATGGACCCTGGTGGTGCTAACCCTTTTACCCTTCAAGACCTTGCTCTAGATATCTCGGTCGTAGCCTTCTTTATCGCCCTTGGGGCGCTCTTTGTCGCTGCTGAAATTGCCCTGATCTCACTTAGGGAGGGTCAGTTAAAGGCCCTTGCTGAAAAGAGTAAACGAGGGGCAAAGGTTGCCGATCTTGCCTCACACCCCAATCGCTTTCTAGCAGCAGTTCAAGTTGGAGTGACCTTTAGTGGATTTCTCTCAGCAGCCTTTGGCGCAGATCGCCTAGGAGATTACTTGATTCCTGCACTTGTTGGCGCCGGATTGAGCGCTTCGGTCAGCGAAGCTATTTCTTTAGTTGGCTTAACACTTGTGATTGCCTACTTCTCGCTAGTTTTTGGTGAGTTAGTACCAAAGCGAGTAGCGCTTCACTCCAGTGAAAAGATTGCACTCTTTGTTGTTACTCCAGTATCTATCACTGCCCGATTGTTTCGTCCTTTGATTTGGCTTCTCTCGCACTCATCTGATTTAGTCTTGAAGT
>Ga0247834_1000810_pt1 | contig 57751 bp, 35 predicted proteins | sample LaCruzMarch2015__8_FD_187118 | JGI IMG/M metagenome (GOLD analysis project Ga0247834, IMG submission 187118) | Freshwater microbial communities from meromictic Lake La Cruz, Castile-La Mancha, Spain - LaCruzMarch2015_12m | ecosystem: Environmental > Aquatic > Freshwater > Lake | place: Spain...
GCACGCCACTTCAGCGGTCACGGTTTCTGGATTGGCTTCCACGGTCCATTCGGCACCAGGCGCCAGCGGCAGCCGATTACGGATCGAGCCCAGCACCGCGCGCAATACCGGCGGCCGCAACAGCGTGGGTGTTCCTCCACCAACGAACACAGTGTGCAGCGGCGCGTGCACCCAGGGCGCCATGGCTGCCAATTCCGCATCGGCACGTGCGGCATAGGCCTCCTGACGATCTTGGGTATCAACAAAGCTATAAAAGTCGCAGTAATGGCACTTATGGAAACAGAACGGAACGTGAACATACGCGCCCGCAAACTGCGGCGTGATGCCAGCAAGGGCCTGATCTACACGCATGGCGTATGCGTCGGGCGAACCCTGCCCGGCGATGGTGAGCGCGGTGGCCATGAAGTGCAATCGTAGGAACAACCCTCGCGCGGTGCGCTACCATTCCCCGCTTCGCGGCAAACGCCGCACCTTCGCACCGGAGCCCCGCCCGTGACCACTGGACACCGCGTTAATCGAACTGCCCATACCGCCGTTGTTGGACTTCAGTGGGGGGACGAAGGCAAAGGCAAGATCGTTGATCTGCTCACCTCTGAGCATGACGTGATCGTTCGCTACAACGGTGGCGCCAATGCCGGCCACACCGTGCAGGTGGGCGACGAGCGCTACGCGCTGCACCTGATCCCCTCCGGAATTCTGTACGGCGACAAGACCTGCGTCATTGGTAACGGCGTGGTGGTTGATCCGGAGAAACTCCTGCAAGAGATCGACGCACTCCGCACGCGCGGCATTCGCGTTGGCAACAACCTGCGCATCAGTGATCGAGCCCACGTGGTCATGCCCTATCACAAGGAGCAAGATGCAGCGCTGGAGGAGTACCTCGGTTCCAAGACAGCGCATGCGCAAGGAAACCTCGCCATCGGCACCACGCGCCGCGGCATTGGCCCAGCGTATGCAGACAAGATTCGACGCTCGACCGCTATTCGAGTGGGCGATCTCCTTGACCCCGAATACCTGCGCAGCCGCCTGCATGTGATTTGCACCCTGCGCACCGCAGAACTCGAGGCGCTCGGCGTGCACACTGCGCCACTTGACCCGGACGCGTTGGCTACCCGTTACGCCGAGTTTGGCGAACGCCTGCGTCCACACGTGGATGACTCCGTGTACGCGCTTCATGACGCCATGGGCGCCGGTAAGCGCATTCTGTTTGAAGGCGCAAACGCCAGCCTCTTGGACATTGACCACGGAACATTCCCGTATGTGACCAGTAGTAACTGCTCAACATTGGGTATTCCCTCGGGCACTGGCGTTCCCGGCAGCGCCATTGGACGCGTGTTGGGAATCATGAAGGCGTACAGCACCCGCGTTGGCGCGGGACCGTTTCCCACCGAACTCGACAATGATCTTGGTCACCGGATTCGCGAACGCGGCCGGGAATATGGAACCACCACTGGTCGACCGCGCCGCTGCGGATGGCTTGATTTGGTGGCAGTTCGTTACAGCGTCATGGTGTGTGGAGCCACTGGAATTGCTTGCACCCTGCTGGATGTCCTGTCCGGATTTGAGGAAATCAAGTTGTGCGTTGGTTACCGATTGCCGAACGGAACCACCACGGATCGCTTCATTCCTGATGCTCATCGACTTGAGGGGGTCACGCCCATCTATGAGACGATGCCCGGTTGGAGTGCAGAGATTCGCGATGCGTCCGACCGCACCACGCTGCCACAAGAGGCGCAGCGCTACCTGGCGCGCATTGAGGAAATCACCGGAGTGCCGGTTGAAGTCGTCAGCCTTGGACCAGAGCGAACCCAAACGTTGGTGGACGGTCGGCGCGCCGTGGCGCTGGCCACCGCGTAAGCAATGCGCGTCCCCCGCCACATTGCAATCATCATGGACGGCAACGGACGCTGGGCGGCCGCGCGCGGGTTGCCGCGCATCGCCGGACATCGCGAAGGTGCACGAAGAGTGCGCGCCATTGTTGAAGAGTGCGCTCGCATCGGAGTGGAAGCGCTCACGCTGTATTCATTCTCCAGTGAGAATTGGAAACGACCAGAGGACGAAGTCTCAGCACTCATGGAGCTGGCCCGTCATCAACTGCAATTGGAACGGCAGATGATGCTGGCGAACAACATTCGATTCCGCCGCATTGGCCGCCGCGAGGGGCTGTCCGCCGCGGTGCTCGCCGAGTTCGACCGCACCGAGGACGAGACCAGCAACTGCACCGGCATGACCCTGTGCCTGGCCATGAACTACGGTTCTCGGCAGGAAATGGTGGACGCCGTCCGAACCATCGCCCTGCGGGTCCGGCGCGGGGACCTTGACCCGGCCGCGATTGATGAATCGACCATGTCCGCGGCCCTGGAGACCCACGGACTGCCTGACCCGGACCTCTTGGTTCGGACCGCCGGGGAGCGCCGATTGTCGAATTTCCTGCTGTGGCAGGTGAGTTATGCGGAGATCTTCGTTACCGACGTGCTGTGGCCGGAGTTCAAGGTCCCGGAACTACAAACGGCCCTGGCGGACTTTGCCGCGCGGCGGCGCACCTACGGCGGGTTGGACGGGGCGCGAGAAGCAGCAGCCACCTGAACTGCAGGCGCGGATCCGGGGCTGAGAATGTCTCCAATCTGGGCGAATTGCCGGGGATTCCGGGTGTCGAGTTGCGTATACCCTGAAGATCTTCCATGAAGTCCCATCGCTTCGCACTGCCGTCCTGCCTGCTCGCCATCTTGATGGTGGTTGCCGGCTTGGCGGCTCGACCGGCTGCAGCGCAGTGCAACGACGCGACGGTGGCATGCAACACCGCTGGCAACTCCACGTGGCTTGGTGACTTAAACGCGGACAACCTGGTCAATCAGGCTGACATTGACGTGTGGTCAAGTTGCATGCTCAGTCCAAACGTGTACTGCATCACTGGCGACTTCAATTTCGACGGTGCCATCGACGAAGTCGACCGAAATTACCTCGGGCAGCTCGTTGCCATGGCATCTAGTGCCTCCATCGGCAAACTCCCTCGGGTCACCCTGTCAGAATTGCGCGTTCGCAAACCGAACAGTCAGACCGACCCCACCGTTCCGCAGTCACGTTATGTGGAGATACGCGTCCCGACCGCGGCGGTTGGCGTTGCAAGTGCACCAACGGTGAATGGTGTGGTTGGTACCGATCCCAACATGCGCGCGTTTCTGGACGGTTGGTTCTACATCAAAGTAGCGCGCTCCAACAACAGTTCCGGCACCGACCAAGTGAGTGGAACCATCGCGGTGGTGGAACCACTGACTGGAATGGCATGGGTATCCAATCCGCTCGACACTGCGTCGCGTGGATTGGGGCTGCTCGCAGATTCATCGTTCACTGGTGATGTACTCGCCGATGTGCCACCAGCGCTGGTGACATACATCTTTTATGGCAGCACATCACTCGCGTTCCCAACCGGCCCCGCAGCCAATGGACGCGTGTTTCCTGCTGAATCCGCCACCAATGTCACTCATCTGATTGTCTTTCGCAATCCAAATCCCGCCAACACCCGCGAGTACCCCACCGTTGGCCAGCGCGTCAATGTGCCATCCGACGTTGATCTCGCGCAGGTCTGCGAGTTGGCGTGGTCAGTACCCGGCGCACTGACGCTGCCCCCGTGGGATGCCATTGTTGACACGGTCACCATCGTTCGTGGCACCGATCAGAATATTTACGGCTGCATCTTTGCTGACAACGGCAAGGCGTACATCGGACCAGTAGGCGACGCATCGGACTCGTTCGCGCCGCCGCACATCTATCGGTGTCGTAACGCCGGCAGCCTGACCAAGGGTCCAACGGCGATCACGCCAACCAGCGACTCGCCGTTCGTTCGCAATCCATCCTGCACCGCCAACGTCACCGGATGCGGCGAGCCGAACCAAAACGGAACCACGCGCAGTTGCTTTGAGTCGCAGACCGGACCGAGTTGCTCGGACGCCGACTGCTGCAACGCCGTATGCAATATTGACCCCGGTTGCTGCAACGTGGTGTGGGACCAGTCCTGCGCAGACCAAGCAGCCGTCACGTGCAAGACGTGCGGAACCACCACGGCCAGTTGCTACGCAACGCACTCGACCCCCTCCTGCAGCGATTCAAGTTGCTGCGAGCGTGTCTGCGCCATCGACCCGTCGTGCTGCAATTCTGCTTGGGATTCGGACTGTGTCACACTTGCCACCACCAACTGCCTCGCTTGCGGCGCTGAGGGAAGCGGTGCTTGTGACACGGTGCACACCCTGCCCTATTGCGACGATTCCACTTGCTGCACCACCGTTTGCAACTTGAATCCATATTGCTGCACCACCGGCTGGGATCAAAGTTGCGTTGATACGCAAGCGGTTTCCTGCCAAGGCTGCGGCTCACTGAACACCGGCCCGTGCTGCATCGCGCACGCCACCCCGTACTGCAGCAACAGTCTGTGCTGCGGAGCAGTGTGTGCGCTCGACCCGTTCTGCTGCACCTCCTCCTGGGACATCAGTTGCACACAAGTTGCCTTGGTCACGCCAAGTTGCAGCAGTGAAAGTTGCGCATGCGGCGGCGATCTGGACGCGGGGCAGGAATCAAGTTGCTTCGTCGTTCACGCGCGCATCGGCTGCGCGGATTCGTTCTGCTGCCAAACGGTGTGCCAGCGCGATCCGTACTGCTGCTACGTCACCTGGGATGAGGCGTGCGTTGAGATTGCCAATGACCTGTGCTCATCGGAGCCCGGCTGCCTTGATCCGGTCACTTCGCTGCCAGTGAATGGAAGTTGCTACATCGCGCATCCAACGGCCATTGGCTGCGACCAGCCTGGCTGCTGCAGCCAAGTGTGTGCGGATCCAGATTTTGCATACTGCTGCCAAATTGGATGGGATGCCAAGTGTGCCGCACGAGCTATTGAAATCTGTGACCAGTGCGGCGACCCGCTCTCCGGAAGTTGCTACTCACAACACGCGTCACCAAACTGCGCGGACGGAACTTGCTGCACGGCAGTGTGCATTATCGATTCATTCTGCTGTTCAGATCAGTGGGATGACCTGTGCGTCTCCACCGCGGGGGTCGCGTGCGCCGATCCAGCCGATGTGTGCGGGTCGAATGATGGTTCGCTGCGCAGCTGCTGGATTCCAAACTACACGCGTGGCTGCAGCGATGGTGAGTGCTGCGCCCTGGTGTGCGCATCGATTGACCCCTACTGCTGTGAAGCCCGCTGGGACGCCGTGTGCGCACGCGAGGCAACGTTCATTTGCACCCCAACGTTTGTAGTCTCGATCGGACGCGAGGGCTGCCTGACCGCACACGCGTCGGTGGGATGCGCCAATGCGGACTGCAGTCGCGCGGTGTGCAGTGTTGATCCATCGTGCTGCACAACGGCGTGGGATCAGGGATGCGTGCTGGTGGCAACGGCCGTCTGCCCGGCGCCTGAGGGCTGCCCCGCAGAGGGTGATTGCTTTGCCGCACATGAGAACCCAGGCTGCCGCGATTCATCATGTTGTAACGGCGTTTGCGCGGCGGATCCATCGTGCTGCCAAGGCGAATGGGACAGCGCATGCGTCACCACCGCACGCACGCTGTGCAAGGTGCCCGCCGACAGCGGCTGGACCTGCCCATGTCGCGGCAGTTGCTTTGAGACGCATGACAACCCCGGCTGCGAAGATGGCTCATGCTGCTCCATCGTGTGCAACGTCAGCCCGTCGTGCTGCGACGCTGATTGGGATAGCGCCTGCGTTTCCATCGCGCGCGAATATTGCTGCGGCGCCGTTGGATGCGGCTCTGGATGCAACAAGCCCTGCCTGATTCCTCACCAAGAGCCCTATTGCAACGATCCGTATTGCTGCGATGCCGTGTGCCGAAACGACCCGTTGTGCTGCAGCGCTTCGTGGGATGCACTGTGCGTGGCTGGCGCGCTGGACCGTTGCGGAAGTGCCTGCGGACTGCAAGAGTCCGGCGGTTGCTTCGTAGAGCATGATTTGCCGAGTTGCGACAACGGCCTGTGCTGCGCGGCGGTGTGCGTCGCTGACCCGAGTTGCTGCACCATTGCGTGGGATTTTGCGTGCGTCAATTTGGCCTCTCTGCCAGCTAACGCTGCCGTGTGCATACGACCAGTGTGCGGTGACTTCAGCGCCGGGCCATCCTGCGAACCGCACCCAGGCGCTGCATCCAGCGATCCCGTGTGCTGCGCCGCGGTCTGCGCACAAGACACCTACTGCTGCGATACGGAATGGGACGCGGATTGCGTTGGCATTGCGCGCACCATCACTTCGTGCGGATGCACTTACGAGTGCGGCGATATCTGTGCCGGCGATTGCTGTCGTCCCCATGACAACGGCGCATGCGACGATGCGGCGTGCTGCGCTTCGGTCTGCGCGCAAGATGCGTATTGCTGCGACACCCAGTGGGACAGCGTCTGCGCTGGTGTCGCTCGCGATACCTGCACCGCCAAGGATGAGGCATGCCCAGTTCCGCCGTGCGGAAGTGACTTGCTGCAGAGTTGCTGCGTGCCCAGCACGCTGCCAAACTGCTCCGACGAGAGTTGCTGCCGACGCGTGTGCTTGGTCGACTCGTTCTGCTGTGACACGTCTTGGGACGTCACTTGCGTGAATCTTGCAGCTGAAGATCCTTCGTGCGGTTGCGACCAGAACAGTTGCGGCGATGCAAGTGCTGGTAGCTGCCTGCAAGTGCACGCCTCGCCGTTCTGCAATGAACTTGGCTGCTGCCAAACCGTGTGTGCGTATCAGCCGTCGTGCTGCGACACGACCTGGGACGCCAACTGCGTGGCAACCGCGCAGTTCTTCTGCGGCGATGCGGGCTTCACTGGGCTGCTCGATCACTACCGTGGCGGACCACTGGGCAACAACGGTCGTGCGCAGCCGCCTGCTGGTTGGATCCCGCCCCGTGAGCGTGGAGCGATGCGTCATCCGAAGCCGCTGCCACCGTCGATCCCGATCCCCAAGCGCCCGCCAGTTGAACTGCAGCCGCTGCCCCGTTCCGACGGCAAGCAGGGGCAGTCAGTGCCCGGAAAGCAGTTGGACGCCGCGGTGCAGCCGATGAAAGAGATGCAAACCGGCAAGTTCGGAGCGAATGCTGGTAAGCCTGGCGCTGGAAAGTAAAGCGCGAATCAATACTGCCGACACGCAAACACCGGCAACATGTCCGGCAGCCATCGTTACCGAAAGTCCCGCGAGCTCTGCGCGATGTGATCGCCCATCGCTAACTGATTCAATTCTTCTGACAGGTCCGTGATGCGGCGCACCACCAGGTGCGTCACCCCGGAACGATGCTCAACCGTGCCTTCCGCCAAGAGCGTAGTTGCGTGGCGCACGATCGCTCGAACTCGCTCGTACACACGGGGTCGAATGATGAGATTGGCAATGCCCGTCTCGTCCTCAATGGTCATGAACATGATTCCCGATGCTGTGGACGGGCGTTGTCGGCACAGTACCAATCCAGCGACGGCAGCGGTGGCTCGCTCGGAAGCTGCGCCGATGACGCGGAGCTGCGCGCACTCGGTTCCTCCGCGACGTGCGATTGATTCGCGCAGGAATCGAATCGGGTGGTCATGCAATGAGAGTCCGGTGCTGGAGTAATCAGCAGCAACGGAACGAAGCGCTGGTACTGGCGGCAAAGGCTGCGGCAGCATGTCAAAGAGCGTGGCGCCGCGCTGGGCGGCATCGTCAAGAACGGGGGTGTCGCCGCCGCGCAAGGCACGCACCTGCCAGAGTGCTTGCTGGCGTGAAATACCCATGCCAGCAAACGCGTCCGCCGCCGCCAGCCGCCGCAGCGCATGCAGACTGCAGCCAGACGAACGCCACAGTGATTCCACCGATGCATATGTTGGGTGGAAGCTCAGTGCGCGACGGGTTGGTGCGGAGTATGCGCCCGACGCGGAGTATTCCTGGCGCAGGTTGCGTGCCACGGATGCCACGGCCTGGCCGTCTTCGGCGCGTAAACCAGACACCATGCGCAGGCCAAGGCGAAGCGCGGGGTGAGGCGTGGGATGAAGCGTGGGATGAAGCGTGGCCCCCGAGTGCACGCCAGCCTGATAGTTGGATGCGAGATCCTCGCCCGGTGCGGATCTTTCCTCAAGCGTGCAGTCCCATTCGCTTGCCAAGACATCAACCGGGCGAACCTCAACCCCGTGTTCGCGCGCATCGCGCACCAACTGCGCGGGCGCGTAGAAACCCATCGGCTGACTGTTGAGAAGCGCGGCAGTGAATGCTGCCGGATGATGGCACTTGAGCCATGCAGACACATAGACCAAGAGCGCAAAGCTCGCTGCGTGACTCTCCGGAAATCCGTAACCAGAGAAACCTTGAATCTGCCCGAACACCTGCGCAGCAAACTGTTCGGAGTACCCACGGGCACGCATGCCGGACTCCAATTGATCCTTGAATGCAGCAATCTGATTTCCGGAGCGCTTCCATGCAGCGATGGCGCGGCGTAGTTTGTCCGCCTCGCCGGGCGTAAAGCCGGCTGCTACTACGGCAAGCAACATCGCTTGCTCCTGAAAGAGTGGCACACCAAGCGTCTTGCCAAGGACGGCGCGAATGGATTCATTGGGATAGTGCGTTGCATCAGTACCGTCGCGCCGACGGAGGTATGGGTGCACCATGTTTCCTTGAATTGGCCCCGGGCGCACAATGGCAACTTCAATCACCAGGTCGTAGAAACAGCGCGGTTTCAGGCGCGGCAACATACTCATCTGCGCGCGGCTTTCGATCTGAAATACCCCCACCGTGTCGGCGCGACACGCCATCTCATACGTTGCTGGGTCTTCAGCAGGAACGGTGCAGTAGGTCAGCGCTCCAGCGCCGGAACGATCGCGCGGCCAGCCCGGCACCGGGCAGTTGTTTCCAAGATCAATCGCTTTACGAATAGCCGTGAGCATCCCCAGTGCCAGTACGTCCATCTTCAGCATGCCCATAGCATCAATGTCATCTTTATCCCACTCAACGATGGTGCGCGCGTCCATGCGCGCGTTGCGCACGGGCACAAGTTCGCACAGCGGACCGTCGGTGATGATGAATCCGCCAACATGTTGCGAAAGATGACGCGGGAACCCTTCTATTGCCGCGGCAATCCGCACCGCTTCCGGCGATTCCGGCGGAACGCCGAGCGCTTTCGCTGCCTCGCGCAATGAACTACGGTCGCGAAAGCAAATCACTTCCGCGCATAACGCCGCGCGTGATCTGCCCCAGGTTCGATAGATGAACTGAATGACTTCTTCGCGCCGCTCGTGTTCAAAGTCAACATCAATATCCGGCGGTTCATCTCGTTCTCGGCTGATGAACCGCTCAAAGAGCATGTCGCTGCGAGTGGGGTCAACAGCAGTAATTCCTAGGCAAAAACAGACGGCGCTGTTTGCTGCAGCACCGCGGCCTTGACAGAGAATGCTTCGCGATCGTGCAAAGCTGACAATGGCGTACACGGTAAGGAAATAGCACGCGTAGCCAAGTTCAGCAATGATGGACAATTCATGTTCAAGTTGCGCGTGTACTTTTGCCGGGAGAATCGGCCAGTGCAACGCCGCTCCCTCTGCGACCAGTCGCCGCAGGTGTGTCATTGGCTCAACGCCGGGTGGTGCAACTTCGCGCGGGTATCGATAGCGGAGCATGCACATGGAGAAGCCAGCACACCGTTGTGCCACTGTGGCGCTGCGTGCGATGGCTGCTTCGCACACTTCGCGCGGAACATCCGTAAGTACCGCGCGCATGCCGGCGGCGTCAACCAGGTGTCGCGCGTCGTCGGGAAAGAGTCGCGCGCCGTGGTGCGCACATCCATGCGCCCGATCAACGGCGCGCGTTCGTTCAAATGAACGGAGTTCTTGCACCGTGTGCCCGGCGCGGATGGCGGTCACAATGTCCTGTATTTCTTGCCTATCACGGACATGGCAGTATGGATCGTTGCTGGCCACCAGCGGCACGCACACTTCAGAGGAAAGCCACTCCAACTGCAGCAACCGAAGCGCGGCATCCGGACCGGATCGACGCACAAATCCAAGTGAAAGTCGATCATCATCAAAGACGGTACGAAGCCAGCGAAGTGATTCAAGAAACCGCGGCTGCATGGCGCCGTATTCATCGGGCGGCATCACGATGGCTTGCACGCCAGGAATGGCAAACGGAGCAAGCGGTCGATCTGTACCGGGCTTGCGTCCGGATCCCTGACCGGATCCATCGCCCGGCTCGCCACTTCCAAGTGACTGCACGCTGGCATCGACCAGATCATGAAGCCACAGATGGCACGCCGATGAATTGCGCGCGGCGGTGCGCGATTCAATGCCAGCCGCAACGGCTGCAACATTTTCGTCCATGTCAAGCGTCCAACCGGCTCTGCGCTTGCCAAGGGTGAGCAATCGGCACAAGCGCGCGTAGCCGTCGAGTGAATCAGCAAGCAACACCACCTCAAGGTGCGTTGGCTCATCATCAGCACCAAGCAGAAAGTTGCAGCGCGTTCCAACCACCAACTGCATGCCATGCTGCTTCGCGGCAACATGCGCGCGCACTACCCCGGCCATGGTGTGACGATCCGCGATCGCCACGGCGCCAAGCCGAAGCTGCGCCGCGCGGGCAATGACCTCTTCAGGATGGCTTGCACCTTCCAGGAAGGTGAAGTTGCTGAGAGCAGCCAGTTCACAGAATGGTTGATTTTCAAGCACAGAATCGACGCCTTGATTATTTGTACGGTGTTTGTTAGTATACTCAATCACGGGGGGAAATCCCAATGCGCCACCGCGAATACGCTGACATGTCCACCTGTACGTTGGCATCTTGCGGATCATTCTCATGCACATGGCACACATCACCCTTCTCGCTTCCGCCCTGCTCTGCAACGCATTCGTGCATGGGGGCGCGAGTGTCTGTGAGCCGCTTGCGGTGACTGATCAAGCAACGCCGAGCGCACCGGCCGCTGCCCCCGCTGCTGCACCTGCCGCTGCACCCGCTGCTGCACCTGCCGCTGCACCCGCAACACTGATGCCGCAATCGCCGCTGCTCAATACGCCGGAAGCTGTATCCACTGCTGCCAACGCGACGCCAGAGCGCACGCTGCCAGTGGATCCGGTGTTACTGCAATTGGGTAAGACGGTTGCCGGGGAGCGATCGATCTCTGTGACGTATGAGGGGAACACCTACATCTTTGCGAATACTGGCACGCGCGACCAATTCAATCGCGATCCAGCGCGCTTTGCTGCGCAACAAGGCGGCGCGTGCGGGCGGATGGGGCCGCTCGGTGGACTCGGTGACGCGCGCAGATATGCGCTGCAGGAAGGGATGCTGTACTTCTTTGCATCCGATGAATGCATGAAGTTGTTTCGTGCTCAACCGCGGCGCTATATGGAGCCCGCTGATGAATTGCCAGCGGGGACGCCCGAGCAGCAAGTTGCTGGCCTCGCAGCGCTCGACCGATGGATTGCCTGGGCTGGCGGGAAAGACGCTGTGAAGGCTGCGAAAGTGTTCACACAGGTGTCGACCCGGCGCGTCCTGCAGGGTGCTGATTCATGGGATATCACCGAGACGCTGGAGTTTGCTGGGCCGCACACCATGCGCCGCATGGATGCATGGCAGAAGGTGGGAGGAACGGCAAAGGACAACTATCAATACGAAACGCTGGTGACGCCGGACACCGCTGTGATCACTTCAAGTAATGGCCGCACCACGCCGCTTGTCGATGCGCGACGCACGGCCTTTGAGCGACTCATGAATCGCCAACCGTATGCGATTATGCGTGCGCGCTATCGACCCGAGGCGGGACTCCTGGCACTCAAGACCGGCGAAGGAACGCTCGGCGACGCGCGTTGCGATTACATCGTGACGTGGTTCGAAGGAAACGCGACTTACTTAGCGATTGACAAAGAGACCGGTCGATTGGTGCAGATCAGTCATCCCGGTCGCGTTGGTGATGCAAGTGTTGCATCGCTGACCATGGATGCTGTGGCCTATGCCGGTCCGGAAGCGCTGCGGCTACCTACGCAATGGGTGGTTTCATGCAATGGCGAGAAGGACGGCATCAAGGGACCAGTGGCTTCAATCAAGGTGACGACACCGGCAGCACCGTAATGGGTGCCGATTGAATTCTGGCCGCGGGGATTACCCGCGTGGCGCTGGTGTTGACCCGGCGGGGGCTGTTCCAGCGGGCGCCGTTGCAGACGGCGTTGGTGCCGCCGCGGGCGCTGCGTTTGCGCGCCAGAATCGTGCTGTGTACTGCCATGACTCGCGTTGGCCAGGGATGGGGGCATAGGTGCCAAAGTTGCCGCGACCTTCGGCGCGGCGCTGGTAGACGGGATCCAATTCCGTGGACTCAATCTTGCTGGCATTCACACAACTCCACTTCACCATTCCAGCCCCCACCTCGCGGGCTGCTTCGATCGCTTCGGCATCGCCAGCCTGTGGAACGGACGCAAGGAAGGTGCTCGAACCGATCTCAGTGGCGGTTCCTTCGGTTGGCGCATCTTGCACTACTTGAGCTTCAAGAACGGGCGTCAGTCGGTCGCCGCGATAATTCATGATGAATGGATTCATACTGCAACCTGCCAGAAATGCGCTCGCAACGGTGAACGAAAGAACGCGGCAGCATGCCAGCGTGCGCGCAGATGTCAGTGTGCAGGTGGGATTCATGCGAAGCATTCTACGCATGCGCACGTTGCACGACATCATTACCAAGGCGTGCGCGTAATTGATCTACGAATTCACCGATCGCGCGCTCCGTGGCTGCATGATGATCGTTTTTTGAATGAGCACCAGTACTGCGATCGTCCCCCCTGCCCCCATGAGCAATGTTCGGTTCGTGTGTGCCTGAGGCTGCCATACCGACCGCGCCACCAAGAAATGGGGTTCCGCTCTGGCAGCGGCCCATACGTGCGGCCGTCAGCAGGATTCGCTCCACACCTTCGCCGCGTTCATGTTCACCCAGATGCATGCGTTGTATGCGCGGACGCAGAATGGACCACAGGTGTCGCGCGTCACGGGTGGGTGCGCCAAAGTGGATGGTGCCAATGACCGGAGCCAAGCGCGCGCGTTCAATGCGTACGTCAAGCGCCCGTACGCCACGACTGGGCGCACAGCCGATGCGGGGGGCGCGCACGGATCCGTCTTCGTTTCTACTTGCACTGCCTGCAGCTGCCAACGCGGCACAGAGCAATTCCACCGCTTGCATGCATGCCAGATCCACTGCCTCCTGTTGCGCGCACGGCGATGCAAAGACAAATTCGCCAATCACGGGCTCCGGCGGCGCCACAGCGCGAAATGGCCAGGCGCGCACGCCCGCAGCCATATCAAGCCGCTCACTGAGCTCTGGTCCATAGCGATCCGCAAGCGCCGAGCGCGCGATAGCCCGCGCTTCACCAATGCGAGTGAGATTCACCTCCCGCAGCGCGGCGCAGATGGAATCAGAGAGCCGCAAGCATGCAAACGGCAGTTCATCAAGCGCGGACTGGCACCCCAGCGCAACACCCATGGCTTGTACGACAGCCTGGCCGCTTGATGGTGCGCTACCAATCGCGTGAACAATTTCACGGCGCGTGAGCCCGCGTGTCACGCGCGCCACGATGCGGCGGGCGCCACCATTCACACGGAGGCATCCGCTGACATCAAGCAAGATGAGGGGCGGCAGTGATGGCGACAGCGATGGCGGCATGGTTCCTATCGTGTGCGGCAGTCGCGATGACGCTGACGCCCGATCTGCAGCGCGTTCGATGTCTTCAACATGAACACGCGGCGTGAAACGCATGCACCAGAGCGCCATGCGATGGAGCATGGCTGGTGATCGCGTCCACTCGGGGAGCACAATCGCGATGAACCATGGAATAACAGTGGGCGGCATCGATGAATCTCACCTGGGGCTCACGCAGCGCCTCGGCCGTCATTGCCGCGCGCCCAACGTGTGCCGCGGCTGGTGACTCGGTCATGCGAACGCGAGCGAGCGATGGCTCCAGCGGTTGGCTCGGCGCTCTCCGTATGTTCCAAGGCGCGCAACTCCTGCGCACTCCGCAGGGCGTGATCGGCAATCAATCGCTCGCCACGCATGGCGCGTCTTCGCGCAGCTGCTGCCTCGCGCACGGGCGGATTGACCGCCCCCTGCCACTGCCAGGAATGCGTCGCCTGTGCGCTGCATTCGCTGGAAATATGCATTGATGCCCCCTTGGCACGCTCAAGCGTTACGTTCCATGTGGGCTCGGGCGGAATACGTGCCATCAGCGAATCGATGGCGCGCTGCTCACCTCGATTGCGCGGATCATCAAGTGATGCGCAGGCTGTATCCGCGATGAATCGAGCTTCAAAACGAGCTTCCGCCACACTTTGCTTGTCCATCGCTCGTAACCACGGCGCGCGTTCGGTGATAGTCCGTGCCGTTCGCTCCGCGCGTTCCACCATCCAACGCGTGGCGCATGCGGTCAACACACCGCGGCGCGCACCGCGGCGATGTTCTGCTCCGCGCATGGAGAGAAGACATGTGTCGGACGCCGCGAGTTGCAATCGGCGCGTTGCAGCAAGATCAAATCCACGGCCATCGGCAATCACTGCGCATACACCCGGGCAGCGCACCGCTTGTTCGATCGCCCAGAGCCGCGCTCCGGGATCGTGCGCAGGTACATCAACGAAGAGCGAGCGATCATGCAGCCGCGCATCGGGCCAGGTGCGCGGGACGGGCTGACCAAACATTCCCGCGATGGGCGCGCGCATTCCGCGCACCAGCGCATCGGCTGACGGCCACGCCTCGCGACCAACCCACACCACATGTCGATGCGCACCCGCGCGATGTCGATCGTCATGCAAGAGCGCGTTCCATGCCAACTGCACCAGCACCGCGCGCACCTCGGGCAGCGCGCCCCACCACTCATGCAGCCCCGCGGGCGCAATGCCGCCCCCGAGCGCGGCATCGATCGCTGTCCATCCGGTAGCGATATAAATGGGCCGATCGGCCACCGCGTGTCCACGACCTTCCAATGCACCAATGCGCTCAGCCAACGCCGCACGTACGGCGCGGCGTTGCTCGGTGCCTTCGGATGGAATTGAATAGCCCATGGGATGTGTTGTACGGTATTTGTTAGGATACTATCGGCGCAACACCATGTCCAACAACACCCGTTCACAAGGGCAAAAAGAATCCTCCCCCGCGCCGCACGCGCACGAATTAGCCTGAGCTGCACAGGTCACCCTCATGCATCACACCACTCGACTCGTCACCCTCGCTGCGCTCCTCATTACTTGCACGGCGATCGCGGCGCCACGACTGCAATCCGCGCGCCCCGCCCCTGCAACGCAACCAGCCGCAACACCGGGTCCGAAGACCGCCGCCAAAGCAGCCGACAAGGTGGTGGACAAGACTGCACCGACATCTGCGCTTGCGCCTGCGCCAACACCTGCACCGAAGCCTGCGCCGACGCCTGCGCCGACGCCTGCACCAACGCCTGCACCAACGCCAGCACCGACGCCCGAGCCGACGCCTGCACCCGAGCCAACACCAGCGCCTGCGCCTGCGCCGACACCCGAGCCAACACTCGAGCCCGAGTCAACGCAAACACCAACTCCCGCACCCGCCGTTCCACCCGCCACCATCCCTGAAGCTGAGCCGACGGATACCGCCACACCGGCCGAATCCATCCCGCCCAGCGCCGCACCCGCTACCCCTACCGAGTCTGCCGCGCCTGCCGCACCTGCCGCTCCCACTGCACCCGCCGCTCCCGCCGCTCCCGCCCCCGATCATGACAACGGCGAAACGCTCTGGCCGCAGACCGCCATCGTGGACGCAACCACCTACACGCTCTACACGCCGCAGTTTGAATCAATCTCCGGAACGCGCGCCACCGCACGCGCCGCATTCAGCGTGGAAATCACTGGAATGCCTGCCATGTACGGTGCACTGTTCTTCACCGCGGACCTTGATAACGATCTCGCCGCAGGCCTGATCGAAGTCTCCAACATGCTGGTGCAGCACTCGCAACTCTCCAACAATTCAGATGCATCCGCTGCTGCCGCCGAGTTGCAGAAGATGCTCTTTGGCGTGACGTTCACGGTGAACCGCGCCACCGTGATGCAGAACATGCAAGTGGCCAAGGACCAAACCTCAACGCGCGCATCACTCAGCAATGCGCCGCCAAAGATTCGTGTCATTGGTCACGCCGCTGTGCTGCTTCTGCTTGATGGCAAACCCGCGCTGCGCGAACTCGGCGATAGCGGCATCGGCCTGGCACAAAACACTCCTTCGCTGCTGGTGTTCGACAAAGCAACGCGCACCTGGTTCACTCGGATCGGTACCGATACGTGGCTGCACTCCTCGCGCTACACGGGTCCATACATTGCGGGCAAGACGCCTTCTGCATCCGCACTGAAGACCATCGCTGCGGCACTGCCAGAGCGCCACCCTGCCGCTGTGCCAACCACGCCGCCACCCGCTGGCAAGACGCCAGAAGTGATCGTCAGTACGTCACCCATGTGCCTGGTGAGTATCAATGGGCAACCGAACCTCACCCAAGTAGCCGACGGACTGTTCGCCGTTGCCAACGCCAATTGCGATCTCTTCACTACCAGCGCGGACAACGCGTGGTGGCTCTTGGCATCTGGGCGCTGGTTCACCTCCACCGACCTCATGAACGGCCCGTGGACCTACGCAAAACCCACAACGATTCCAGCAGGATTCGCACAGATCGATCCGCATGGAACATGGGGCAATGTGCTTGCCTCCGTGCCCAACACGCCGCAAGCCACTGCGGCCATCTATCAACAGACCATCCCACATGTGGCAACGCTCGATCGCGCATTGGCCAAGGCGAAACTCTCCACCATCGGCGGTCCCGCGCGCTTCAAGCCCATCGCCGGTACCAGCATGCAGTACGCAGCGAACGCCAGCTCGCCACTCATCTATTGCAAGGAGCTGTATTACCTGTGCGATACCGCCGCGTGGTTTGTTGCAAACGCACCGAACGGACCGTGGACGCTCTGCGATGCAGTTCCCGAAGAGATCTACACCATTCCTCCAAGTTGTCCGATCTATGCGGCCACCTACGTGCAGGTCTACAACTCTGACGCTGACAGCGTGACCTTCGGATTTACCGCTGGCTACATGAATAGCTACGAGAACGACGGCACGGTGGCGTACGGCACCGGCTACACCTATCCCGGTTCGATCGGCGCGCAGGACTTGGTGCTGGGCAACAACTCCGACATCACCGACGACGACACCTGGGACAGTTACGGCGGCTATCCAAACACGTACGGATACTGGCCAAGCTACGGCGATGACTTCGGCGGTTGGGGTTTCTACGGATACCCCGGCTGGGGCGACTACGGCCTCTACCCCGGCGCCTACTGGAGTGGCAATGGTTGGTGGGGCGGCGGCCGCGGCTTCGGCGTTGGATTTGCGCTGGGTATGGGCTTTGGCGATGCGTGGCGCTGGGGCTATCACCCATGGGGCTGGCGCGACGGCAGCGGTTGGTGGAACAATCATTGGGGCGGCGCTTATCGACGCGGCTGGGATAACGCAGCGCGCAGTTACAACCGCGCGGGCGCTGCAGGCGACATCAGTCGCTACGGACAGATTGGCCCGTACCGAAAGACCACCGCTGGTGCGAACCGTGCTGAAGACAAGGCAGCACGCGATGACGCGGCGTGGCATCACGCGGCAAACGGGAACGACAATGTGATGACCAACCGCAACGGTCAGGTGACGCAGCGTCGCGGCGATCAGATGTACACGCGCGCCGACGGTGCGTGGCAAAAGTCTGCAGGTGATGGAAACCGCACGGATGACAGCCGAGCGGCCGCAATAAACGGTGCCACCGGTGCACGCCAGAATCAATCAGCTGCACGAACCCCGGATGGATCGTGGCGCGATGGCGCTACTCGCGCAGGTCAACGCAACGGAAGCGGCAACTTCCAGGAGCGCGACGATTCCCCGATGGCATCGTCACAAGCTCGCAACACCAGCTCGGACGGATTCCGCCCCGACCCAAATCACAACTTTGATGGCAGCCCGCGCGGTGCGTTCGCGCGCGGCGAAACCAACTACGCCACGCGCGGGAACGGCAACGGCGGTGACAATGGCAATGGCGCTCAACAAGGAAACGGCGCCTCCGAGGCCGGCCCCTACCAGCGTGGTGGCAATTTCAACGGCGGCGGTTGGGGAATCAGCGACCAAGGCGGCACCTACGCACAACGTTGGGGCAACGACTACGACCGCGGTCTACCCGGCTTCAACCAAGACACCGGTTGGTACGACCGCACCGTGTCACGTCCAGTTAATCCGTACGGTTACGGATACGGAGGATGGTCGAACGGGTACCGCGGCTACGGACAGCTCAGCGGTTGGGGCGGCATGAATGGGTACGGCGGAATGAACGGGTACGGCGGAATGAATCGCGGCGGCATGGGTGGCCGTGGCGGTGGCGGTGGTGGTCACGGGCGGTGATGGCGCGCAGTCAGCGTCACGTCCGCTGCATCCGTCCCCGCTACGCATCGTCACGGCCGCAGTAAATCATCCGTCACATCATTAACGCCCGTACAACCGGCGAGCGCAAGTGTGACGTCCAGCTCGTGCGCCAGGATGGCAAGCACGCGGGACACACCTTCTTCGCCACCGGACGCCAGTCCCCAAAGAATCGGCCGACCCACGCACACTGCCTGCGCACCGAGTGCCAGCGCGCGAAGAATGTCCGTACCGCGACGGATACCGCCATCCACCAACACCGGCACACGTCCCGCGACCGCATCAACGCAGTGCGGCAGCGCTTCAACCGTGGCGGGCGCTCCATCAAGTTGCCGACCACCGTGGTTGGATACCAAGATTGCTTTCGCACCAAGTTCCACGCCACGTGCTGCATCTTCGGCACGACAGATTCCCTTGAGGACCACGGGCAGTGGCGTCGAATCGCGCAACCACTCAAAGTCCTTCCAGGTGAGGCTTGCATCAATCGTCCAGGCGAGCGCCTCATGAATACCGCTCCCGGTGTGCCCGGTTGGACCACCCGGTCGTTCCAGATGGACGATGCTCAGGCCGTCCGGCACACGGAAGTGATTACGAATATCCCGCTCGCGTATGCCCCACACCGGAGTGTCCACGGTCAGCACCAGCGCATCGCACCCCGCTGCGTGAGCGCGTTGCGCCAACTCGCGCACGGCTCCTCGATCACGACCGATGTACATCTGCATCCACGTGCGCGCGGCGGGGTCAATTTCCGTCGCGGCGGCGCGCACATCTTCAATAGTGGTGGTCGAGAGGCTCGAAAGAATCATCGGGACATCAGCGCGCGCGGCGGCGCGGGCAGTGGCTAACTCACCATCCGGGTGCGCCATCCGGTGCAGCGCGGTCGGCGCGATGCACAGCGGCATGGATGCTTCACCGCCCAAAATGGTGGCACTGGTGGAACGCGCTGACACATCACGCATCACGCGGTACCAAATCCGCAGGCGCTCCCACGCGGCACGATTCTCATGCAGGGTGGTTTCAGCCCAAGCACCGCTGCGAAAATAGTCGCGCGGCAAGACGCGGAGCACTTCAAACGCATGGCGTTCAAAGTCATCAAGGCTGACGAAATCTGAAAATACACCTGTCATGCGTTGAAGATGGTACGCCTTCCGCCATCGCTCGGCTCTACCCTACCGCTATGCGAATCGTCCTCTTGCGCGCGATCTGTACAGCAAGCCTCGTTGCCATGCCGCTGGGATGCGATCACACGCCATCTCCTGCGCGACCCGGCTACGCACAGTCCGAAGCAAGCGCGGACGGAATTGGCCGCACCTATTACGGCCGAGAAATCGCTGCGTTCATGAGCCACCAAGGCATCTATTGGCTCGAACGCGGAACACGCGAATCGGAAGAGCGGACAGATCTCCTGATGGACGCGCTGGATCTCAAGCCGGGCATGACGGTTGCCGATATTGGCGCAGGAAGCGGCTACTTCACCGTGCCCATGGCCAAGCGGGTTGCGCCGGGAATCGTGTACGGCACTGATATTCAGCCGGAGATGTTGGCGTTTCTTGAAGCGCGCGCACGGACGGAGAAACTCACCAACATCACTGGCATCTTGGGCGACACAAGTGACACGATGCTTCCGGATGGAAGTCTTGACTTGGTCCTACTGGTTGACGCGTATCACGAGTTTGATCAGCCCTGGGAAATGATGACGTCGATTGCGCGCGCATTGAAGCCGGGCGGGCGCGTTGCGTTGGTGGAGTATCGGGGTGAAGATCCGGAAGTGCCGATTAAGCCGCTGCACAAGATGACTGAAGCACAGGCACGCCGAGAGCTTGAGGCCGCTGGGCTCACTTGGATTCGCACCGACGCGCGACTTCCGCTGCAGCACCTCATGTGGTTCGGGAAGTTTCCCTCAGACGAGTGACGCAAATTGGTGATGTGGCCGCTGTTCGCGCCATCTCAGACAAATCAACAGGAGCACGATGTAAAAATCGTGATCCCTGTTGGTCACTACGACCTTCGATCACTTCCCATCATCCTGCACAAAGGAACGAAGCATGAAAACTCTCATCGCAATTGCTGCTCTGATTGCCGCCCCTTCGGCAAACGCCGCGATCATTACCCTCGACTTCGAGGGCGTTGGCGACTACGCCGCCGTTGGCAACTTCTACAACGGCGGACTTGGCGTCAACTATGGCGTGGAATTCGTAGGTAACGCACTCGGCATCGTCGCCGGCGAGGCGGGCGGCGGAGGCAACTTCACCAACGCACCCAGCATGCCCACGATCCTTTTCTGGCTTGACGGTCCATCCACGATCATGAATGTCGCGGCAGGATTCACGGACGGCTTCGCTACCTACTACAGCAGCATCGACCAACCCGGCTCGATCGGCATTTATGACGGCCTGAACGGCACCGGCAATCTGCTTGCCACCCTCAATCTCACGGCTCTCGGTAGCCAAGCAGGCGGCATTTACGACACATGGTCTCTCGCTGGCATAGCATTCGCAGGCACGGCCCATTCGGCGGTGTTCGCCGGAACGGCCAACTACATTGGTTTCGATAATGTGACCTTTGGTAGCAGCATCCCAGCGCCAGGTTCCCTTGCGCTGCTGGCAGCGGCTGGCTGCGCAACGCGCCGTCGTCGCGCCTAACTCGTTACGCAACGCACTCCCCCGCGGAGTGAACTACACCCATCCAGCGCGCCCGCCGTTCATCCGGCGGGCGTGCTGCGTTTATGCAAGCAGTGCGTTGACGACGTTTCCTTTGACATCCGTCAGGCGGTAATCGCGGCCCTGCGATCGGTACGTCAGGCGCTTGTGATCAAAGCCCAAGAGATGCAGCATGGTGGCATGTAAATCATGCACATCAACCGGATTCTCAACGATGTTGTATGAGTAATCGTCTGTCTTGCCGTAGGTGATTCCCGGCTGCACGCCGCCGCCGGCCATCCAAATGGTGAACGCGCGTGGATGGTGATCCCGCCCGTAATTCTCCTTGGTGAGCTGCCCTTGGCTGTACACCGTGCGACCGAATTCACCAGCCCACAAGACCAACGTGTCATCCAGCATGCCACGCTGTTTCAGGTCAGTGACCAACGCAGCCTGCGCACGGTCGACCGCGTTGCATTGCTGACGGAGTTCGCCAGGAAGGTTGTTGTGCTGATCCCATCCGCGCATGTACAGCTGGATGAAACGAACATCACGCTCAGCGAGCCGCCGCGCCATGAGGCAGTTTGCCGCAAAGCTTCCGGGCTTACGCACATCGGGTCCGTACATCTCGAGCGTCGCTTCGCTCTCGTCACTGAAGTCCGTGAGTTCCGGCACCGACATCTGCATGCGGTACGCCATCTCATGTTGCGCAATGCGAGTGCGCGTCTCGGTATCCAATGACTCCTCAAATTCTTCGGTATTGAGCCGCGTCACTAAATCCAACATGCGCCGCCGATCGGTGCGGCTCACGCCGTCCGGATCACGGAGGTGCAACACGGCATCGCGGCCAGCGCGGAGTCGGCAGCCTTGATGCTCGCTCGGCAAGAAACCACTGCCCCAGAAGCGCGCGCTCAACGCCTGCATGTTTCCCGCGCCCTGGGTGATCATCACCACAAAGGACGGGAAGTTGGAATTCATACTGCCAAGGCCGTAACTGGCCCAACTGCCAAACGACGCTCGACCCGGCTGCTCTGAGCCCGTCTGGAAGAAGGTAATGCCCGGCTCATGATTGATGGCATCGGTGTGCATCGAGTGCACAAAGCACAGATCACCGGCCACTCGTCCGGTATTTGGAATGAGTTCCGAAAGCATGATCCCGTCTTGACGATTCGAATAGCGGTCGAAACGGAACTTGCTCGGCGCCACCGGGAATCGGCTCTGCCCGCTGGTCATGGTGGTGATGCGCTGACCATTGCGAATGGAATCGGGCAAATCCTCATTGAAACGCGCGAGCAGATTTGGCTTGTGGTCATAGAGGTCAAGCTGACTTGGTGCGCCCTCCATGTGCATGTAGATGACACGCTTCGCCTTGGGCGCAAAGTGAGGTCCGGGCGTGAACGCGGCGCTCGTCGGCGCCGCATTCGGAAGCGCGGCGCCGTCGGCACCAACAAGTCGATTGGCACCAGCCGCGGCACTGCGTCCCAGCAAACTTGCCAACGCCGCCCCGCCAAGCCCTGCCCCGATCGTTGAAGCGACTGTTCCAAAGAACCGACGCCGCGTGAGATTGAGGAGGTATTCCTCAAGTGCGTCAGCGTGCGGGGTCATGGGGCGCTTTGAAGTCATGGGTCGATCAATCCTTCACAATAACCGGGTCGCTGGAAAGAAGCGCGTTGCAGATCATTGTCCACGAAGCGAGCTCTGCAGGTGCAATGTCCGCGGGAACTGGCGAATCACCCACCGCCAGCAACGTGCGCGCATCCGTTTGGCCCGCCTCGGAGCTCCAGCGCGCACGCTCGGCCGTGAGCGCTTCGCTGATGTCCGTCAGCTCACGGTCAGTCACTATGCGTCCGGTGACGCGCATCCACAGCCGAGCAATCCGGGCCCGGTCATCACCCGGCTCGCGCAAGGTCCGCTCTGCCGAGGCGCGCGCAGCCTCCACTAGTTGTGGATCGTTCCAGAGAACCAGCGCCTGCAGCGGCGTGTTGGTCACGAACCGACGAACTGCGCAGAATTCGCGCGTTGGCGCGTCAAAGGCCAGCATCGAAGGCGGCGGTGAAGCGCGCTTCCAATACGTGTACAGACTGCGACGCCAGAGATCGTCACCCGTGCCCTGGTCGTACGCCTTGGTGTTGCTGGTGGGCATACTTGTTTCCTGCCACAGACCGTCCGGCTGATATGGCTTGACGCTTGGTCCGCCGAGCCGCTCGCGCAGCAATCCGCCAACATACAAAGCCTGATCGCGAATCTGCTCCGCTGACAGACGCTGCCGAGGGAACCACGCCAGCATCCGGTCTTCCGGATCATGCGCTGCAACATCCGGTCGTACGCGCGATGACTGCCGATACGCCTGACTAGAAACAATCTGCTTGACCAATCGACGCACGTCCCAACCGTGATCGCGGAAGTCGGTAGCGAGCCAGTCCAGCAATTCCATGTGCGAAGGCCATTCGCCTTGTAAACCAAAGTCTTCACTGGACTTCACCAGACCGCGTCCAAAGAACTGTTCCCAGAATCGATTGACGACCACGCGCGCGGTCAGTGGATTTTGTTTGCTTACCAGCCACTCCGCCAGGCCGCGTCGATCATTGGGAGCATCGGCAGGCAGTGCACCGAGCGCAGCAGGAATTCGTCGTGAAACCTTGCGCGTCTCATCGGGCTGGTCATACAGGCCGCGCTTCATGACAAACGTATCCACTGGCGTAGCGCGCTCCTGCATCACCATGGTGCGCGGCAATGTTTGCGCAAAGGCGGTTCGCTCCCGCTCGGCCGCAGTGAATGCCTCAGCACGAACCTGATAGGTGGGCGACTGCGCCGCGCGCCATGACTCAATGGCCGCTTCAATGACTGCAGGTCGCACGGAATCTGCAGGCATTGCCAACGCCACCGCGCCGCGCCCGATGTCGGAAGCGCGCGGCATTTCGCGGTGATAGAAGCCACCGTCTGACCCAGTGTTCACCACCTTGCACACCAAGAGATTGGAACCAACCACCAGCGGAACCACGACATGATCTCGCTGGGAAGCAATCGATCGATCGATCTTGTTCTCATGAATGCGCACGCCGTTGGCGTACACCTGCAATCCGTCATCGGACCCAAGCGATAGTTCAATGGAGCCAGGCGCTGCGGACCACAACTCGCGCGCAACGAACTCCGCATCAATTCCTTGCGCAAGACCAACTGGCTCAGCTTCCTTGACCCCGGGCGCGTACCGCCACTTAAACGTGCCATTACCCGCAACCCCAAAGGTTGCATTGAGGTTGAGCGGCACAGCCTGTTCTGGGCCAAACACCGTCTGGTAGCCAGCATTGGCGTCACTGATCGGAAACGGACCCACGATGTACCAGCTACTTGATGCCGTTGGTAGTTCGGCAATCAGCGAATCCGAAGCGGCGCCTGCATGCATGCGCACGCGTCCAAAGGCGTGCTGCGGGTACGGCGACTTGGTCACCAATTTCACACGCAACTCCGTACCGCCCGGGAAACCGAATGGCTGTGCCGCAATGAACAGTGCGGCACGCGAACCCGGTTCGTTCTGCGCATTGACCGCCCACACGCGCCCGTCCCGACGCAGCGCATTGGCTACCCGGTAATCGCCGTCCGACTGTTCCACATCGGCCCACGCCCACGCCAGCGAAACACTATGACGCTTGGTGGGATCCGTCACCGACACAGCCTCCACTTCGATGGCGTCCAGCACGGCGTTCCCGTTGGGGGCTCGTCCCACACGACCATTCGGAAGTGACGGATCAGTCATCGCCTCCAGCGCGATAGCACGCAAGTTGGTTGCGTCGGTGCGGTACGTGAACGTCTGTTCATCGTTGGATGGATTCTCGCCGGAGGAAAGCACGCTGCCGTCTGGCTGCACGGTGAGCGTGGTCTTCTGCGTACTGACCGCTGAGATGAAGCGCAGCGCGGCCCAGTGAATTCCTTCGGTACTGATCTGCGTGCGAAATGCTTCGAAGGCGGCGCGCTCGGTATCGCTCATCGCATCGCGCGCCGCACGCGCATCGGCGGCTGCTTGCGTCAGAATGCTCAAGCGCGCAGCATGCTCTGGCGTGGGCACCTCAATGGATGGCTCATAGGCACGGTTGGCGTCCATCGTCTGCGAATAGATGCCCGGCTGTTCGTTGGAATTGAAGAACGCCAGCAGTGAGTAGAAGTCTTCCTGTGTCACCGGATCAAACTTGTGATCGTGACAACGCGCGCACTGCAGTGTGAGTCCAAGGAACGCAGCGCCCACGGTGGCGGTGCGATCGACCGCGTATTCCATGAGGTATTCGGCGTCAATGGCCCCGCCCTCGTCACTGGTGACATGCGCGCGATTGAATCCACTGGCGACCTTCTGCTGCACCGTGCCATCGGGCATGAGGTCACCCGCCACCTGTTCAACCACAAACTGGTTGTATGGCATGTTGTCACGGAAAGCGGCAAGCACCCAATCACGCCAAAGCCACATCTGTCGACCGTTGTCCTGATGAATGCCGCAGGTATCCGCGTAGCGCGCCACATCAAGCCACGGAATCGCCATGCGTTCGGCGTAGCGGCTTCGGTACGGTTCCTGAGTCAGCAACCGATCGACGAGTACCTCGTAGGCATCGCCCCGCTCATCGGTGAGGAACGAAGCGGTCTCTTCTGGTGTGGGTGGAAGTCCGGTCAGGTCCAAGAAGACGCGACGGCACAACGTGGCGCGATCGGCTTCTGAGTTCGGCGCGATGGCGGCGCGCTCAAGCGCGGCAAGAATGAAATTGTCGATCGGTGTGCGCGGCCAGGCAACGTCATGCACCGTGGGAACAGTGGGCACCGTTGGCACGGTGAACGCCCAATGCGATTCGTATTGCGCGCCCTCAGCGATCCACTGCCGAAGCGTCGCCTGCTCGTTCTGGCTGAGCGCGTGCTTGCCACTTTCAGGTGGCGGCATGACGATGTCCGCGTCGACTGCTGCAATCCGTTGCAGCAGTAGTGATTCATCCGGATGACCGGGAACGATCGCGGCGCCGTCTTTGCGCGGCGCGGTAGCTCCCTCAAACGAGTCGAGACGCAGCCCCGCCTTCTGCTTGGCGCGGTCGGGGCCATGACAGAGGTAGCAGCGGTCGGACAGGATTGGCCGAATGTCCCGACCAAAGCGGATGGGATCAGCGGCGACGATGGATGCCACGGACGAGGACGACGGCGGCGACATGACAGCCCCGGCGGCAACTAGCGTGGTGCCGACAGCGAGGGCTGCGAGAATCGCGCGCCGGGAGAGCATGCCAAACCTACCGAGCGCGAGCCGCTTGGTTGCCGAGAAACTGCAATGAACCCTTAGCGATTCTCTGTTTCGAGGTACGTGTACCCCGACAACCCAGCTTCATACGCCTTCAGAAGGCCCTGGCTCTCCGCCACGGTCATCTGCTTGTTGACGACGGCCTTCTCGCACTCGCGGCGAACCTCGCCGAAGAGTCGCGCCAAGTCGTAGTGGACGTAACTGAGAACGTCGCGGACCGCGTCGCCCTCAATGATTTCATCGATCCACCACTCGCCTTGGTCGTCCACTTTGACGTGAGCCACGTGGGTGTCACCGAAGAGATTGTGCAAGTCGCCGAGCGTCTCCTGGTACGCGCCCACTAGGAACGCGCCCAACAAGTACTCCTCGCCGTCCTCGAAGTCATGCAGCTCGATCCACTTCTTCACGTCGTGGTCGTCCACAAATCGGTCAATCTTGCCGTCGGAATCGCAGGTCAGATCGGCGATCGTCGCCTTGCGGGTGGGACGCTCACCGAGGCGATGAATCGGCGCAATCGGGAACAGTTGATTGATGGCCCACACATCGGGCATGCTCTGGAAGATCGAGAGGTTGCAGAAATAAGTATCGCTCAGCGCGCTCTCTAAATCTCCAAGCTCCTCAGGCGGCCGGCTCATCGAACGCGCAATGTCGCGAATCTTGGCACAGCTTGCCCAGAAGATGTTGTCGACCAACGCGCGGTGTTCCAAACTCATGAGGCCGACGCTGAACAGGCGCAACGCCTCGTCGCGATCCTCAAGCATGTCGTTGTAATGCTCAACCAGCCGACGCTCAGCGATGTTCTTGTAGACGTCAAAGATGTCCACCAGCGGTCGTGGCAATTCGGTCTCGCCAGCCGCAGGCGGCGGCAACTCAGCGGGAACCGTGAAACGGTCCAGCCGATTGGCGCCGAGGACATCAAAGATCAAGACACTCTGCTGCGCAACCATGGCGCGTCCAGACTCACTGACGATGGTTGGATGGGCCACGCCCTCTTCATCGCACACGGTCATGATCTTGTAGACCACGTTGGACGCGTACTCCTGCAGCGTGTAGTTCATGGAGAACTCAAAGCTGGTCTGGCTGCCGTCGTAATCGATGCCCAACCCGCCGCCGATATCGATGTACTTCATTCCCGCGCCGGCCTTGGCCAACTGCGTATAGATGCGCGCGAGTTCATTGATCCCCTGATTCACCTGACGAATGTCATGAATCTGGCTGCCCATGTGGCAATGCAAGAGCTGCAGGCAATCTTCCATTCCCTTGGAACGAAGGATCGAGAGCACTTCCAAGACTTCGGTCATGCTGAGGCCAAACTTCGCCTTCAGACCACTCGAATGCCGCCAACGGCCAGCGCCCTGCGCTGCCAGATTGACGCGCACACCGATGGTTGGACGAACGCCGTGCTGCTCATAGAACCGCAAGATCAACTTGAGTTCGGTGATGTTCTCAATGACCGGAATGATGTTGCGACCAAGCTTCTTGGCGAGCGCGGTGAACTCAATGTATCGCTCTTCCTTGAAGCCATTGCAAATGATGAGCCGTTCAGGAGTGTCGCTGGTCATCCCCATGACCGCGAGAAGTTCTGGCTTGCTACCGGCTTCCAGACCAAAGCCGAGGCCCTTGCCTGCGTCGCGCACTTCTTCAACCACGCGGCGCTGCTGGTTCACCTTGATCGGGAACACACCTTGATACGTGCCGTGATAGCCGTGCTCAACAATGGCCCCGCGGAATGCTTCGGCAATGTCCACCAAGCGCTGCTTCAACAAGTCGCTGAAGTGAATCAGCAGCGGAGTACGAAATCCGCGCTCGCGCATGCCGGCCACCACTTCATAGAGGTCGACCGCAATGGCGGGGTTGCGCTGCGGATGCACCACCACGTGTCCCGCGGCATTGACATCAAAGAATCCCTTGCCCCAATTGCGAATCGAATAGAGCGATGCCGACTCCTCGACACTCCACCCAAGTTCGGTCGCCGCTCGCGTGGCGCGGGAGCGGGGTGCGGGGACGGGAGCGGATGATGTGGATTCGGTGAGTGTGTCTGCCATCGATGGAGTGGCACGCGGTAAGGACCACCGGCGCCAAGGGGTAAATGATAGGAAGAATGTTGAAAAAGAAAAGTGAAATCGCCGCGAGTTCTCAGTTGCCCCCTCGCGCCGCACGCGTGCCCGTCTCTGCACCGCGCACCGGCACTCACCCAAGACGCGTCATCAATCAGTTCCGCCGCGCAAACTGCGGGTAATCGCCACTTCGTGCATCCGCACGCTGGCGCGGTCGAGCGCTTCTTTGGCCTGATAGAAGGCGTTGGCATCCACCGACCGGGCATCGTATTCAGCGGCTGAAATATGCCCCTTCAGGCTCATAATGGCAGATTCGAGGCTCTCAAGGTATGCCGGCTCAAGCTCCTCCCGAACCCGCGCAAGGGCATCGCAGATCCACTTGAGATCCAAACGAGAGGTCGCCACCAGGTCCACCACCCGGTGGCGCTGCATGTCCTCGCGGGCGTGGGTGAAACTCTCCGCCTCCATCCGATCCACATCGGCAGCGGTCAGCCCATAGGTTGGAATGACCTGCACGGTGGCGCGCCGACCACTCCGGCGCTCGGCGGCGGTGACGGCAAGGATTCCATTGGCGTCCACCAGGAATTCCACCTCAATCTGCGGAATGCCGGCCGGCATGGGAGGGATTCCGCGCAGGTCAAAGCGCGCAATGGAACGGCAGTCAGCCACCAGCTCGCGTTCGCCTTGCAAAACATGGATACCAACATTGACTTGCCCGTCAACGGAAGTCGAGAACATCTCGGTCGCGCGGGTTGGAATGCTGGCATTGCGCATCACCAGTTTCGCTACTGCGCCGCCCACGGTTTCGATACCCAGGGACAGCGGCACCACATCCACAAGCAACAAATCACGGCGTTGCCCCGAGAGCACCGACGCTTGCACGGCGGCACCCAACGCCACCACTTGGTCTGGATCAAGTGCCGCATACGGCTCACGTCCAAAGAATGCACGCACCGCATCGCGGACGGCAGGAATGCGCGTGCTTCCGCCGACCAGCACCACGCGATCAATCTCTGGGGCTCCCGCGTCACGCATGGCACGGCGACATGCATCAATAGTGCGTGTCACCAAGGGCGCGATCATCGTTTCAAATTCTGCACGTCCAAGTACACGTCGGTAGGTGCGATCAACGCCGAATGAAACTTCGAGCGTTGCACTGTCCGCCGATGACAGTGTGATCTTGGCGCGCTCGGCAAAATTTCGCAGCGCTTGTCGAGCCGCTGGCGGAAACTCCAGTGCAGTGCCAAACTCCGCGCGAATCTCGCGGGTCACCAGCGCAATGATGGCATCATCAATGTCATCACCACCAAGACGGGTGTCGCCGGCGGTGGAAAGCACCTGAAAGAACTCGCCGTCATCGGGTCCGCCCGGCACCAACTGCAACACGGAAACATCAAATGTTCCACCACCAAAGTCATAGACAACAATTGTTTCCGACGAAGTGCGCCGACGCTCTGATGCACCTATGCCATAGGCCAACGCCGCCGCGGTTGGTTCATTGACAATGCGAATCGCCTCTAGCCCGGCGAGCCGCGCTGCGTCGCGGGTGGCCTGACGCTGCGCGTCATCAAAGTACGCAGGGACCGTTACCACCGCGCGCCGAACAGGGACTCCCAGTTGGCGCTCGGCGATCTCTTTCAGTGCGCGCAAGACGTGCGCAGCAACTTGTTGCGGGGTGATGACGTCTGCACCAACAGCGAAGGCCGCCAACCCATGCGGACCGGCAACAACCGGGTATGGCAACTCACCAATCGAAGCGCCCTGCTCCGTAAAGCCACGCCCCATGAAACGCTTGGCGCTGTAAACGGTGTCCACCGGATATTCAACCGCATGCGCGCGCGCCTCATGACCAATGACCGGCGCGGCCCCTGCCACGAAACGCACCACCGAAGGCAGGAGCGCTCGACCGGCGTCATCCACCAGGATGCGCGGACCCGCGTCATCGCAGTACGCCACCAACGAATTGGTGGTGCCAAGATCGATGCCGACGATCGGATCAGTACTGGAAGAAGTCACAGCCATTCCGGTGATACTAGGTCCTTCGCCCGTGTCAGCTGGTATTCACGCTCCGACTGCGGCCGCGTCATCGCGTTTGCGTTCCCGCATCCGGCAAGCGCTGCATGTACCGATCGAAACGACGTGCTGCTGCCTTGGAAAGTACTTCAACAACTTGTAGCACGTACTCGTTCGGACCTTGGATCGTGAATGCGCGTTCAGATTTATCGGAGATCAGCACCACCTCGGCAACCGGGGTCTCTGCGGTGTGCAATGCGGGATCTGCTGCCGTCATCCACTTCGCTGCATTCACAAGCGCCCGCAATCGAAATCCCTCTTCAGCAGTGATCCGCCCGGTCCACACCGACTGGCGATTGAACGCCGTCAGACCGCCGCCGTACGAAAGTGATCCGTCAGCGCGCAGCTGAAAGTAGTCGTACTGACGACTATCGACGCGCGCGTACCAAAGCCGCAAACCGAGTCCGTCGGTGCTCGATGCATCATCATGCGGCGGCACGATCGGCGCCGACTCACAAGCGGTAAGTGCCACGGAAACCACTACCAGCGTGGCGCAAAGAGCGATGCGTGCTACATGTTTCATCGTCGAATAGTTGCAGGTTGCTGAGCACGAATGGCTCGATAGACGGCGTACGGATCTGGACCGAAGTCATATCGCTCGGGAGCAACATCTTCCGGGCGATAGTCGGGAAGCCAACTCAAAATGGCAAGTGTGCGAATAATGCGGACGGCCGCAGCGTCAAACGGCTGCGCATCAGTGGCGCGACGAACAAACGTCCAAGTCCGCCCGCTGGCGCGGAACGTCATGACTGCCAGACGCTCACCGCGGGGCACTCGCAACATATCCGGATTGGGCGGACCATTCGCGCTGCGTTCGTCCGTAAATCCGTACTGCGCGCACAACCCCCAGAGAAATTGCACTTGGTCTTCGTAGAGCCACCGAGTTCGACCGGGCCGGGTTGATATGTCAATGAACGGACTGGCGTCCGCATGCAGCGCCCCATCCGGCAGCACCACGTACTTGGCCTGCCGATCCTCAACCTTGAGGAGCGATGGAGAGCCAAGGCCCACCAAGACCGTGACATCCAAAGTGAAATCCGGGGGATAGGTGCCGTCGGCCAGGGCTGAAGATTCAGCGGGTGCGCCTGCCGTGGACTCAACAAATCCTTCGTGCGCGGCGTCGGTGCCCGATTTCGTGCCGGGGGCTGGCTCCAACTCGGCCACTTGATCGGACGGAGGTGCCGCCGGTCCGTCTGCGGTCCCAACCACGCCGCTACAGCCCGCAATCAACCCCGCAGCGGCAAGAAGCGCGCAGACAGTCATTTGGATGCGCATGGCGGCCGTCACAGTGCGCGGAATGCTACCCTTCGACCCTTCACCATGCGAACAAGCGTCACCTGGATCAACGACTACCTCGACCGCCCCGCTACCGCCGAGGAGCAGGCTGACTTGCTCACCGCCGCGGGGCTGAACTTTGATGGCGGCGACGACGCCGACAACGGCGAACGCTGGCAGGAGATTGAGACCACGTCAAACCGTGGCGACTGTCTCAGCCATCTTGGACTGGCGCGCGAAATCTGCGCCATGAGCGGTCGGATCCTGAAAGCGCCAGAGGGGATCGCCAAGGCCACTGGCAGCGCTGCCTCCAAGCACATCGCGGTAAGTAACCACGAGCCTGCTGCATGCCCGCGCTACACAGCGCGCGTCATTCGCGATGTCAAAGTTGGACCCAGCCCCGAGTGGCTTCAGCGACGCCTGCGCGCCATCGGTCAGATTCCGCGCAACAACCTGGTGGACTGCACCAACTTTGTGCTCTTTGAGTTTGGGCAACCAACTCACGTCTTTGATCTGGACTTGCTGCACGGCGCGCGTGTACAAGTGCGGCGCGCCCAGAAGGGCGAGCGTTTCTTACCGATCGGTGACGGCGCGCAAGAAGTCACCCTTGCCGGCGGCGAATTGCTGATTGCCGATGCCGACCGCGCGGTTGCCATCGCCGGCGTCAAAGGTGGCGCACTGACTGCGGTCACTACCAACACCATCAATATCTTGGTGGAGGCTGCTACCTTTGATCCGGCCGCCGTACGCGCTGCGAGCCGTTCGCTCAAGATTTCCAGCGACTCTTCCTACCGATTTGAACGCGGCGTTCACCCTGCTGATATTGACGCTGCTGCCGAACGGCTGGTGTCCCTGATACTGGAAACCGCGGGCGGAACGCTCTGCGACGGCGTGGTGGAAGCTGGCGCCCCGCTGCCCGCTGTGCGCCGCGTTTCCGTTCGACCAACGCGCGTCCGCGCCATTCTGGGAACGGATATCCCGCTTGAGGAAATCGTCCGCGCACTGGCCACCTTGGGATTCTCGCCGGTTGTTCGTGGTGATTCCGTGGACTGCTCGGTGCCCGCTCGACGGCTTGATGTTGAACGTGAAATTGATGTCATCGAGGAAATCTGTCGCATTCACGGACTTGACCGCATTCCACTGAAGGAAACGCTGGCGGTTCGGGTTGCTCCGGTGGAACCACAAGTCGCTGCGCCGCGGGCCGCGAAGGGTCTGCTGGTCGGCCTTGGATGCATGGAGTGCATCACGCACTCGTTGATCTCCGAGCGCCACGCCGCGCCGTTCTTCCGCACCGGCTGCATACCACTGCGCGTCAGTGATGAGCGCGCCGGCGGAACGCCCGTACTGCGTCCATCAGTCATTCCCAGCCTGCTCGAAGTGCGCCGACGCAATGCCGATGCAGGCATTGTCCAGCTGCGCGTCTTTGAGTTTGCGGGCGCGTTCTCATTGAACGCCGATGGCAGCCACAACGAACGTTCGCTGGTAACGCTTCTCTCCGATGCACCCAGCGACGCCGACGGCGCCATGCGTTGGATGCGCGGCGCGTGCGAACGAACAGTGCGACTCTTGGCTGGAAATCACGCCGCGTTGCAGGTTTCGGCTGTTACTGAAGCTAGCCGCGCACCGTGGTATTCACACGAAGCCGTACTCAACGTGGATGGAAACGCCGTTGCAACCTGGGGCATTCTGAATCCCGCAGTCACCGCATTGTTCGGCCTGGAAGGCACCTTTACGGCCGCCGAACTTCTGCTTCGACCGCTCTACGCCAACTTCCCTCCAGAGGTCCGCGCGCAAGCATTGCCTTCCTTCCCAAGCATCGAACGCGATCTCAGCGCCATCCTGCCCGAGACCGCTACATGGTCCAGCATTGAAGCGTTGGTGCACGGACTGACGCTTCCGCACTTTGAGTCGCTGGCGTTCGTCGGCACGTACCGCGGTAAGCAAACTGGCGCGGGACGAAAGAGCGTCACCATGCGCCTGACCTTCCGCGCCCCGGATCGCACCTTGAAGCGCGAGGACGCCGAGGCCGCCATGCAAGCACTTGCTGCTGCATTGCAATCGCAACTGGCTGCGGAAATTCGCGCGTAGTACCGCCACACTCAATCGCCAGAACAGGAACAGCACATGGCATTTCGAACACTGACGGTTGAGGAGTTTGCAGGCATGCTTGCGGCGAAGACACCTGCACCCGGCGGTGGTGCGGTGGCTGCCGTGACCGCGGCGCACGCGGCAGCACTTGGTGCCATGGTGCTGGAATTCACCATCGGTAAGCCGAAATTTGCCGCAAGCGAGACCACTAACGCCTCCGCCTTGCAGCGCCTCACGCAACTGCGCCACGGTGCGCTTGAGCTTGCCGACCGTGATGCCGAGGCATACGGTGCCCTCAATGCGCTCTGGAAGTTGCCGAAGGATGCACCCACGCGACTTGCAGCGTGGGACGCCGCCGTAGCCGCCGCCATCGATGCACCGCAGGCGATCTTGGATGCCGCTGCAGAAATTGCCACCACTTGCAGCCACTTGGCTGCATGCACCAACGCCAATCTTGCAAGCGATCTTGCCATTGCCATCGACTTGGCTTGCGTTGCCGCACGCGCCGCAGCGCACAACGTGGAAGTCAATCTTCCGTCCGTGACTGATGACGGCGATCGCAACGCTCGTCGAGCAGCCATGACGCGCGCGCTCGCCGAAACCGCTGCCGCTGGAGCACGCCACGCGTGAGCACGTTGGGTTTCACGTTGGGCTCCACGTTGAGCACCACGCTCGGATTCGCAACACTCCTTGGTACTGCTGCGCTTCTGGTGAGCGGCGCCTACCTCGCTGGACTATGGAAAGATGCCGTCACGCCATCGCGGCGCAGTATGGGATGGGCGCTTGGCCAAGGCCTTCCGGCAAGCCCCGAGGATCTCAACCTGCAGAGCGAAGAGCGCAGCACCGTCTTAAGTGATGGCGTGATGCCCGCGTGGTGGATTCGCGGTCGCGCGCCACACTCCGGCCGTGCGGTCATCGTGCTGCACGGGCACGGGCGCTCGCGCTGGGATTCACTGCGACGCATCAGCCAACATGTTGAGCACGCCGCGCTGATCGTGACGCCGGATCTGCGCGGTCATGGCGACGCCCCCGGGCGCTGCGCCCTCGCCCGCCGCGAAGCTGGCGATGTGTGCATCCTGATGGCGGCCATTGAAGCGGAATACCCTGGAATCCGCATCACCCTGGTTGGACACTCGATGGGCGCAGTGGTGGCGATTCACGCCGCCGCTCAGCGTGCCGCCGCCGGCGCCCCCATCGCAGAGGTGATTGCCTGGGGTGCCTATGACCGCGTGGCAACGCCCTTAAACGCGCGCCTGAAGCTGCGCTCGCTACCAGCGCGGCCATTCAGTGATGCCATTCTCTGGATGTGTACGCGTGCCAACGGGCCAGAACGCGCCACGCAGAAAGCAGCCGCTTTCCTTGGGACAACGCGACTCACGCTGCACGCCGACATTCTTGATTCCGTGTCTCCACTTGCTGATTCGCAGGCGATTGCCGCGGCGATGCCAAGCGCCACACTGCACTGGAGCACTGGCGTTCCGCACTCCGACCTCGGTGTTCAGTAACGATCGATCACTTCGCTGGTTGCATCACTGCAGCACGAGTCACAAATCCCTTGCTGTCAGACTTCATGCTCCACACAAAGGATCCGAAGTACTTCGCCACCATGGCGGAGTCCATCGTCTTCAACACGTCGTTGGAATTCCCTGGAACCTTGAAGCCAAGTCGCTTGGCAACGGAGGAATCGTCTGCTTTGCCAACCGCGTTGTCGAGTTTGGAATCATCTTCGCCAAACTGTTCGAGCAGCTCGCGCTCAAATCCCCAACGCGCTGGCAGGTCGATGTATCCCCAGGAAATCACTGCTTCACCGCCAACTGCAAGAGCGGCGGCCTTGTATGCCTGGTTGTCAGCCACGCTTGGCAAATCCTTCTGACCCATCGAACGCATGGCCTGCTCGACCAACTTGCTGTCGCCGGTCGCCATGAATCCATTGGCAACGCCGATCGACATTGGCAAGAAGTCTGCTGAGAAGATGGTGTTGCCATCAAAGTCGCGCGGCTCAAGCCCCATGGTGCCGCCAAACTGAGTGATCATCGGCACCACTGCCTTGGGGTTGGTGCAGGTGACAATGGTCCCGGACACACGGCTCTCCGGAGTGACGGGCTGACGAATGGTCTCGTAGGTCCAGATCCCGGGTCCAAGTGCCTCAAAGCCCTTGGACATCACTGGTCCAAAGTTCACCAGGAATCCGTCGATCTCCTGCGCTTGTTCCTCAGGAAGGTTGGCGACCACCGAGTTGATCAGATTCATCAGATTCTTCAATTGCACATTGACGCGACCAAACGCCACGGCGTCCGGCCCGATCATCGGCGGCGGTGCCTCGATCGGCGCGCTTGGTCCAAGCAGCGACCAAACACCAACCTTCTCGCCGGGAACATAGATGCCCGAAGTGACTTCAATTTGTCCGCGCGGCGTATCGATTCCAATGCCGATAGTCCAGGCCTGCACATCGCCAACGAGTGGCTGCAACACCGGCTGCACCATGGCGAGCATGCCTGCACCCTCGCCTGCAATGGACTTCTGTAGCGGACCAGTCAGAATCACCACGGAGATATCCGTCTCGCCCAACTGATCCATCGCACCTCGGAAATCGCTCTGCTCCGGCAACTTCGCTTTGCGCTTGCCATCAAGGGCCAGCAACGCATCTTCCAGTCCGCCAGCGTCGGTGGATGCCAAGAACCGCGATCCATCGCGGCAGTAATAGACCTTCTCTGCATTCTTTGCAAATGACAGATCCATTTCAACACCCATCGCTCCCCCGCGTCCATTCCGCTTTGCGTCGGACTTTTGCAAATTGAGTACTTGCACCTCGCGGCCAGCAATGTCTTCCTTCTCAACCGTCACGCCATCCTTCTTCACGGACTCAGCAATGACTGCATCAAACAGCTTGGCCATGCCATCCGCCTTCGCACCCCAATCTCCGTAGACCAGGGCGTGTGATTGCTCAACATCAAGCTCCTCATCGTGCACCGTAAAGAGAGTCGTTCCGCCCACGGCCGGCCAATCTATCGAACCCTCTGGAATGCCCAGTTCCTTGAGGCGATCTTCCATCGCATTTTGAGCACCACCGTCGGTGCCGAGGACTTTGGCCATTGGCGCCGTCTTCAGAAACGCCTGAATCGGCGTGTTGTGCCAACGCTCAACCGTCTGCAGCAACTGATCACTAGAGACGATCACGTAGGTGGTATCGGGGGCTATCGCGCGCATGGGCATGGGGCCGTCGGCGGCGCATGCCTGCGGCGACAAGAGCGACACAGCCAAGGCAACCGCACTGGCGGCAATGATGTTGATATTGATGTTCATGGTGTTCAAGTGCTTCAATTACTTGTTTGGCGAATCAGAACCGGGCACGGCACGCGGGGCCATCGCCGCGGGCTTGGATGAACCGTCCTCAAGTTCACTCGGCGGACCTGGCTGCGGACGCGGCGGGGCTGGGTGATAGAAGTGCCCAGAGTTTGGGTTGTTCTTGTCAAACGCAAACGCCTCGCGATGACGCACAAATTCCTTCAAATATCGGGCAGGGATAGCAAAGCCAACATTCTCCCCAAGACTGATTTTCATGTTGGTAATTCCCACCACTTCGCCGCGCATATTGAACAGCGGACCACCGGAATTGCCGGGATTGATGGGCGTATCAGTCTGAATGTACGTACGCCCGTCAAGCTGCATGGCGGGCACGCTGACCACACCTTCGGTGAGAGTGCGCTCCAGACCAAGCGGGTTGCCGATCGCAAACACACGCTGCCCTGCATCAAGGGCATCGTCAGCCTCCACTGGAGCCACAGGAAACGGCTTGCCGTCCGGGCTCTTCAGTTTGATGAGCGCAAGATCAAGCGAGTTGCTGACCGCCTCAATCTCAACATCATCAATATCCGTGCGCTTCAAGCTGCCGTCTGCTTGACGCACCCAAATGGTGGCGCGCAATGATCGCTCGCCTTGAATGACGTGCGCGTTGGTGATGGCAAATCCGTCCGGACTAATGATGACTCCAGAGCCAAGACCGCCCGGGGTACTCACCTTGATCACCGAAGCGCCCAAGCCCTTGGCCAGTTCCTTCGGTGGCAGCGTTGGCAAATCCTTCGCAGTAGAGAAGAGTTGTGACACATCGGGCTGCAGCGCGGCGCCGGAATCTTCACGCGAGACGGAGTCAACCTGCTCCATGTCCACCTGCACCACATCGGCGCCAATGTCGACCCAGACGGCGCGATCGGTCTGCTTCAAGATCTTGCCATCGATAGAAGCCCCGCTTCGCAGTTTGACCACATCCCCGGATGCGATGGTTGCGACAGCGACGGCAAACACAGGAACTATTGATCGGAAATTGATTTGCATGGTTCGATGACCTCTCCGGGAAACCTTACCATATGCACCTCGCGCGGCAGCCGCACGCGCGTCACCTCAGGCCGAGTAACCATCATGAATATCCGCCCTCACCGCTCCTCCGTCCGGTTCGCCTGCGCCAGCCTCGCTTTCCTGACCATCAGCGCCGCCGCATTGGCCGCCGACGACATCGCCCGCCACTTTGGGTTTGGTGCGCTTGAAGTTCTGAAAGTCGATCCGAAGGCTGGCCCCTTCGTGATTGCCGACATGAATGGCGACGGTTTAGAAGACATCGTGATCATTGACAATTTCAAGAACCGCATTGACGTGAACTTCCAGAAGAAGGGTGCCAAGGAAACCGATGACGCCCCCGCCGTGCGCGGCGTCAACGAGTTCCCGGAACATTGGCGCTACAAGCGCGAAAGCGTCACCGTTGATCGTGAAGTGGAAGCCGTGGTCGCCTGCGACTGGGACAGCGACGGACTCATGGACATGATCTACGCCGGCAACAGTCCTCCGGGAGTGGTGTTCGTGCGTCAGACCGAGCCGGGTCAGTTCAAAGTTGCACGCAAGCAGACCATTCGCAACCTTGGTTCCAATGCCAACGGGCTGGCGGTTGCCAACCTGGTGGGCGGAAGCGCCAAGGAACTTGTCAGCATCGTTGATGGCAAAATTGCCATCTGGCCACTGGACAAAGACACCACCGGCGCTCCCACCGAACTCAGTTCCGGCGGAACCCGTGTGGTGGCTGTGATCCTTGAAGATTTCGACGGCAACGGAACCACTGACATCCTTGGCGTCGTTCCTGAAGATCCCGCTCCGGTACGCGCATGGTTCACCGAGCGCCAAGGTGACAAGTTGTTTGTTGGTCCGCAAGTGCGCTTTGAGATGCCCGCGGTGCGTGAAGTCTGTGCAGTTCGCCTCCCCAACGCCAAAGCGGCGCTGATTGGCGCTGTGGAGCGACCCACCAAGCGCGTGACCTTTCATCGCGTTGGACGCGGCCGCATTGAAGGGGCTGGATCCCGCGACTCCAGCTTGGTGACTTGGAGTTTTGAGGATCCCCAGAACCGTAAGCGCCGCACCGTGTTTGCAGACGTCAACGCCGATGGCATGACCGATGTGGTGGCCACCAACACGTTGGCCAATGCGGTGATGACCTATCGACAAGAGAAGCCCAAGGGACTCAGCGCACCGGTGGCAAGCCCATCGTTTGCTGACCTTGATGCCATCGCCGTCGCACCAACCAAGGACGGAGCGATTGTCTTCAGCTTGTCGGAGAAGGAAGGCGTTGTCGGCCGGAGCGAAACCGGAAGTGATGGTTCGATCGGATTCCCGCTTGCAGTGCAGTTGGGCGCCGGACGTACTCCCGTCTCTATCAACCTCGTTGACCTTGGCGGCGAGCGCAACTTGGCGGTGGTAGCGAAGGATGGCAAGAATTTCGTGGTGGAGCTGGTGCCCGTCGATGTTCCGGTTGAGGCCGCAAAGCGCGTGACCATCAACCTGGGAGCGCAGAGTCGATCGCCCAACGCAGTCTCCTCCGTGGACGCTGATCAAGACGGCTTGACGGACCTGTTGGTCTTCACGCCAGAGAAGCCGATGATCATGCTGCAAGCGCAGGCTGCCGGGAAGGTGCCTGCTGACTCAAGCGCAGCTGCCGATGCCGCCAAGGCCACTGACAAGTCTGCTGACAAATCCGCCAGCAAGTCCTCAGACAAGGACAAGGCAGACGCTATTCCTGCGCCTTTCAAGGTGCTTGAATCGAAGGACATGGGTCAATTCGGTCTCGTTCAAGCAGCTACCGGCGACAACACACTGGTGGCCGATGTTGACGGAAACGGCAAGGGAGAATTGCTGGTTGCCGATCGCAACTACGTCCGCGCCCTGCGCTACGAACCCAAGCCCGCCAATGGCGCAAGCCCCGGCTGGCAAGTGGTCACGCAGATGAACGCAAAGAATCCAGATGCCAAGTTGGTCACACTCACTTCACTCGGTGACCGACTGGTAGCCGGCGACCGCGACGGTGCGCGCGCCATCATCTTCAGTGCAGGCAAGGATTCCAAGTGGGAACAAGCGGAGGTCATTGAAATCCCCGGCTTCAAATTCTCACAACTTGTGGCTGGCAAATTTGCCGGCGACGGCAATGACGGCCTGATTGCCGTGGGCGATGACAGCTTTGCTCTCGTTCGTCTTGGTGGCGAGCGTATCGTCCTAGAAAGCGTTGGGACATGGACCAGCGATGATCCGCGTCAGACTCCGCACGAGTTGGTGGTCGGCGATCTCAACGGCGATGGCTATACCGACGTGGTGGTTCTGGATGGCGGCGAGCAAATGGCCGATGTCCTCACCTTCAGCCAAGCCGAGCGCCTGCTGCACGCGCTTGCATTCAAAGTCTTTGAAACACGCATGTTCAGCGGTGGTGACCGTCAAGAGTTTGAACCAAGTATGGGCGAGATTGCCGACGTCACCGGCGATGGCCTGAATGACCTGATACTGCTCGCACATGACCGTCTCCTGATCTATCCGCAAGCAAAGGGCGGCGATACTGCCAAGTGAGTACTTCTGCGAGCGAATCCAACCGAACCGAGCAGCTCTTAGCGGTCTCCCGCAAACTCGCTGCCACTGGAGATCTGCAATCGATCCTTTCGGTGGTGATCGATGCGCTGCGAGACTTACTGCAGGCTGAGCGCGCTACCGTCTTTGAGTTTGACCCCAAGGCGATGGAACTCTTCACACAGGTGGCGCACGGCATTGGCCAAGAGAGCGGCGCTCCCAATGTCATCCGCATTCCTATGACAACCGGCATTGCCGGTGCGGCTGCAACTTCCAAGCAGATCATCAACATTGCCGACGCCTATGAAGACGAGCGATTCAACCGCGCCATTGACTTAAAGACCGGATATCGAACGCGCACCATCTTGGCGATACCGCTCCTTGATCATGAGGGCGCGCTGGTTGGCGTAGCGCAGGTGCTGAATCGGCATAACGGTACGTTTACTGCCGCTGATGAGTCACTCGCCTCTGGCCTGGCTGCGAATGCCGCGGTCGCCATGAAGCGCGGTCGATTGATTGAAGATCGCGTGGAACGCGAGCGTCTGGAGCGCGAAATGGACGTCGCCAAGGACATTCAAGCAGGCACGTTTCCAAAGGACATTACCCAGACTGCTGGTTGGGATATTGCTGGCGAAAGTTGCCCCGCAGAGTCCTGCGGTGGCGATGCGTACGACGTGATTGGTCTGCTCAACGGGAGTATTGCCTCGCCGGGCACTGAGCCTGACGAGTATGTGTTTGCCATTGCAGATGCCACTGGTCACGGCGTTGCCAGCGCGCTCTCCAGCGTGCAAATGCGCGGCATGTTGCGCCTGGGTCTTCGCCTGCGGCATCCAATTGTCAAACTGGCGGAGGAGATCAATGCGCAATTGTGCGAGGACCTTCCCGATGGACGTTTCGTGACCGCTTGGCTGGCGCGCCTGGATTGCCGAACGGGTGCCGTCAACACTATTTCTGCCGGTCAGGGCCCCATTCTGATCTATAGCCGCGCTTCTGACACTTTCGTCACTCAGGGAGCGGACATGCCGCCGCTTGGCGTTGTAGCCCTGCCCTACGCCGATGATGATTCACAGCGTTACACCTTAGCCACCGGAGACATCCTGGTAGCCATTACTGACGGCTTCTATGAGGCCGCTGATCCGGCGCGCGTCTTGTTTGACGAAGATCGCATCCGCGCGATCGTGCGCGGCGCAAGAGACCGTACCGCTCGTGAAATCCTGGACGCCATCAAGCGCGAAGTACACGCGTTCACGCAGAACGCGCCTCTGGAAGACGACCAGACGGGCCTGATCATCAAGCGGCTGTAAGACCTGCGCTCGCGCTCATGTCCGGGCGCGCCCGCGTCAGTACCAATGCCGTGCTCGCGCTCGTCCAACTTTTACTTCGCACGCAAACGCAACACTCCGTCGCGCTTATCCGCGGGGTCGGCAAGCGCATCACGGAATGGCACCGTCAATTTGCTCACCCCGAATGCTTGCTCGTGCGCGTCCCATGCTGCTGCGCACGCGGGGAAATCCCCGCGAGCGAAAGCCTCAACGGCGCGACCGACACTCTCTATCCAACCCACTTGCGGATCCTCCACCAGCATGGTGAACAGATCAATCGGAATGCTCTGCCCAACCACCACCACGCGCCCGAGTGAAACAATGGCCAGACCACCGGAATCACGAATCAGCGCACGGGTATTTCCACAGAACAGAATGGCTGTACCGAACTGCTTGTTGGCGCTCTCCAATCGCGCGGCAAGGTTGGCACTGTCACCAATCACCGTGTAATCGTTGAGGTCGGGCGGAGCTCCACAATCACCAATGGTCACCGAGCCGGTGGCAACGCCAAGTCGTAGTGAAACCTTTGGAAGCGACTGTCGATCCGGGCGCTCGCCAATGGCCTTCACCACGCGCTGGCATGCGCGACACGCCTCCGCTGCCAACTGCCCCTGCTCCGGCTCTGGTTCAAACGCGCTCCAGAAGGCCAACAACCCGTCGCCCAAGAATTTGTTGACGTACGCGCGGCGTTCGGTCAGCTCATGGGCCATCGCGGACATATACAGATTAAGCGTGGCAACCACGGCTTCCGAACCTAACGTTTCGCTGATGGTGGTAAATCCGGCAAGGTCGCCAAACAGAATGGTGGCCGTCCGCTGCTCCCCGCGCATAGACAAGGCATCCGGATTGGCAGCCAAACGTTCAACGAGTTGTGGACTGACTCGCGCACGAAACTGGCGAGTGATACGCGCCTTTTCACGCTGGTTAACGACCGCAGCCGTGGAAACACTTGCAGCCTGAGAAGCAATGGTCGCGAGTACCGGCACCGCCACTGGAATCATTAGGTCATGAAACTCAAAGGCCCAGAATCCAGAGAGAAGTACCCACGCGCCAGCGATGGAAAATGTCACTGCCGTGCTGATGCCCGCCCCCGACTTCCACGCTATCACCGCACAGATCACCCCGAATACTGCCCCGATGATCCATCCGCTCCAAGGCGGCCAGAGATACACGGACTGACTCGAAATGACCATGTCCGCCACTGCGGCATGAAAGTACACGCCGGGAGTCCGCGGACCATTGACGGTATTGATCATGTCCGCCATGACTCCCGTGGCAATGAAACCAACAAATACCAATCGACCCTCAAGGCCATCGCGGGCTTCCTTTGCAGCCGCGGCAATCTTCTTGCGCGAAGCCGGGATCTCTTGGTCAAGTCGCCACCATTCACGGTACGTACCAACTTGCTTTCGCTCAGCATCAGTGGCGTCCTTGATGTCGCCAGTACCGCGCACTGAAAGATCACCGGCAATGAACTCGCCCTGCTCTTTCACGGCAGCGCGCACCGTTGCGTCCACCGGCACCAGTGTCATTGCCTCGGCCGGAATCGCCTGCGCTGCAGCAATATCTGCGCCAAGATCTCGGTAGCGCTGCTCCTGCTCGGCAAGCAACTTGCGCTGATTTGCAAGATCAATAAGAGCGCCAATAGCAATCACCCCGGTCTCGTCCCGCGCATCAGCCGATTCAACACTACCGCCGATGGCCTCAAACATTTCAGTCGGCCAATCAACATAGATGTGACCATTCTCAAGCGGCAAACGACGCCCGTCAGGAAACACCAATGCTGCTTGCTCTTCACGGATTGAAGCGGGTGCGATACCCATTTGCAGAAGACCCGCCGCAAGGCCAAACTGCGGCAATGATCCGTACGGAGTGCGCCAGAATGGACGAACGCGCCGGTACTGACCATCGCTATCAGGCACACAATTGACAAAGCCAACGCCGGCGGCGCGCTCCGCGAACTCCGCCATCGGGGGCGCGTCCATCGCTGAGCCTTCACCCTTACTTGCTGACATAAATCGCGCGAGTATCGCGAACGACTGATCGCGATCAAACGCCTCGTTCACGGAGTTTCGTTCAGCAAAGCGCTCCAGGGTTGCGTCCTGCTTGGTGAGTAGCAATCGATATGACTGCACATCAGCGGGTGGTGTACCGGCGTTACGAAGGCGCAACAATTCCTTCCACGCTGCAAGTTTCTTGAAGTTGGTGGAGCGCTCCAAGAAACGTTCGCGCCGGACACCTTCAAGTCCAGCCCGATCCGCAATGGACACCGGCTCAGCAGTGATGTCTTCGGCGATGGCCGCCACTAATGAATTCAACGCCTGCCGCCCCTCCGCAGACAGCCAGAGTGCTGCATCCAATCGGCCTTCATCCATATTCACGGCCAACACGGTGGGGTTACGAGCGATGCCCGCAGCCAACGCCGAATCAGCACCCGCCGACTGCACATCCGTGAACAACACGTCACTCGCAACCGTTCGCGCACCAGCAATGGCAATTTCATCAAACGCCAATGACAGCACGTCGCGAGACCACGGCCATCGACCGATGGTGTCCAGAGCGCGGTCATCAATCGCTACCAGCGCTACCGATTTACTGAGTGGCTCCGGTATGCGCCGGGCGCGTAGAAATCGCTGATCTTGGCTCCACCACTCAAATCCGTCCAGCAGACCAGCCATACCAACCGCGATCACCGCGAGGGTGGCTGCAAGGCCAGCAAACAACACGATTCGGGTAGGAGCCTTCACGCGCGCGAGTGTAGCGATCGGTCACTTACCGTTGCTGACGATTCGTTGCGCGCTGGCCGCGCTTCCGGCAGCACGCGCAGAGGCTGCGTTGGCCATGATTGCCTGCGCCTCAGCCCCGGCGGCGGCCGCTTGAGCACGAACAACGTAGTTACCCATGCTGCGTCCGAACAGGCGACCAGCATTGGTTGACGCGGTCTGCTCCATCTGCCGAGCCTGCTGCACCGAACTGTTCAATTGCGCGGCGATTGCCAGCGCCTGCGAACGCGCGTCAGAGCTTGAAATGGCTGCATTTGCAGCGGTATCGGTCTTCGCCCGCGAAGAGAGCGCCTGGGCAACCTCATCAAAGAACTGCGCCTGAGTGGCCAGCGCGGCAGTGGTGCCATCGGCCGCCTCTACCGCCTGCCGACGCGTTGCCGCAGCAGCCTCAAACTGCTGACGGCTGGTGCCAAACTTGTCAACGTCTGCTTGAAGGCGCGAGGCGTCTGCTTGGAAGTTGACCGCGCGAATGGATTCCGTCTTCGCTGTTCCTGCTGATCGAACTGCACTCGTCGCTGCTGCTCGAGCCGCGTTCGCTGATACCGTGGACGCATTGCTCTGGGTGACCGCACCCGCGGAATCTCCGCTCTGCGCCGCCGCCCCGGTACGCAGAAGTCCCGCGCCTGCTGCGGCCTCGTGCGCTTCGGCCAAGATGCGCGAATCCGTAGCGCCCACAAATGCCCGTTCGGCATTTCCTGCCGCTCCTTCGGCACCATCAAAGGCTGCCACCATCTGCGTGCTGACCGTCGCCATTTCGTTCAAAGAAACCACTGCCGACTGCGCGTCCAACTGCGCCGTTACCGCCTCAGCTGCAGCGCCAGCGGTAAAGCGACCGAACGCCAGCGCGCCGGCTTCATTGGCCGTGGTGTACCGGGTTTGACCCGAAAGCAAGTCAGCCTGCGCCTGCCCGCCAATGTTGGAATTGGCTGCGAGTAGCGAACTGATGTTGCCAGCAATCGCTTCCACGCGGTGCTGCTGGGCAACCAACACCAGTGACGCCACCAATCGCTGCGCAGCCACGGCACGCGAACTCGCATCGGCTGCATCGGCTGCACTCAGCGCCGATGCCCGAGCGGCGATGCCAACTAACTCCGCTGAAATTCCAAAGCGAACGCTGAGTTCTTGCGTGACATCTGAAAGCTGCTGCGCTGCCGTCGCCGCTCGCGTCGCCAAGTCCGCTCGACCCGCCGCGTCGGAAGCACTCATATCGATATCAACGCTCGCTGCCAGAATTGCATCAATAGCCACGGATGCTTGCTCAGTGAGTCCCGCCAAGTCACGCGGCACCACCGCACTAGCGAGAAGCTGCTCCAACGCTGCAGCGCCACCGGATACGCCAAGCGACGATCCGTCCTTCGCACCCTGGAACGCTGTGTCCATAGCATTCAACGAATCAATGATCGCGTCACTTCCAAGGTATCGCTCATTCGAAGTGGATCGCTCCAAACCAGCAATCCCCGAGTCCATTTGGTCGGCTGCTGCGTTGAGCGCCTGTAAATCGGAGCGAATCTGCTGCCCGGTGCCCGTGGCTTGTTCATTCTCATCGATCGCACGCGCGTACAGCTCGCTGGCTGCATCAAAGGCGGATGCCTCTTCAGCTGCGGCATTGACTGCATCATTCGTTCGTGAGTCAACCACGATGGCGGCGGCAAGTGCGGCATCCGTTTCTGCCAGCGTGCGCATCAGGAATGCGGATCCCACTCCGGCCAGGACATCTTCGGCCTCGTAGACCGTCTCCGAAAGTTGACCACCACGGAGTGTTACGCCACTATCAACGGCAGCCCATTGACCGACCAATCGGACGCGCTCTGAAAGGAGACGCTGATACAACTGCTCAACCAATCCGAAGGACTCAGCGCGTAGGTCGTCGGCAGCAGCAGCACGCGCCGCCTGCACCGCGCCCAATGCCGCATACGTTTGGTTCAACGACCCCGTTGCAGCAACGAGCCGTGCCAGTGATTCGTTCGCCAGCACAGTCATCTGTGCGGTGGGTGATGCTGCCCGCAATTGTTCAACCAGACCATTTAGTCGAAGCAAGGCTTGCTGAGCGCTTGCCGCCACGTCGGCAATTCCTCCGCCCGATTGCACCATGGCGCTGAGCGATGCGACCGCCTGTTGATACTCAGCCATGGCCGCCTGCGCGCCCGGTCGAGTGGTTTGGTCCATGGATGCAATCGCTGCTTCCAAGTCGCCACGATCAGAGTCCATGGATGCGCGCTCGCCCACCGCCGAATCGTGCGCCTCGCCCATCGCCATGATGGCGCGCCGAGCTTCTTCCACCAGTTGCAGCAGTGGGTCATTCGGTCCAATTTCGCCGCCAAGCGTCAACCGAAGTTGCGAAGTTCCTTCTTGCCCGCCGATCCCGTTCAGAATCGAGCGGATCGCTGCCAGTGCATCGGATGCCTGCGTGCGTTCATCGTCAAAGATGCGAAAGTGCGTCTCGGCGGCGGGCTTCACGGAATCACCAACACGCGCGGCGCGCTCGTCGAACGAGGCGATTGCATCGTCAGCAATCGCGCCCTGCTCGCCGGCAGTACTCAGCGCGTATTCGTGTGCCTCAAGCGCCGAATTCGCCTCATCGCGGCGCAGCGAAGCCAAGTTCTGCAACGCAACTAACACATCGCGTTGCGCATCAATCGCTTCCAGTTGACCGTCCGCCTGCAACAGGTATTCAATCGCCTGATCGATATTGGCGTTGGCCACCGCTACTTGTGTCTGCACGCGACTCACCACATTGTTGTCGCCGCCTGCGCGACCAGCAGCCTTCGCCGCTCGCGCGGTAGTTCGGTTGGCGGTCGTTGCCTGCGCCGAACTGCCTGCCTGCGAGGGCGCTGCCCCGGCAGCGGCATTTTGGACCGCCTCGCCCTGCGTCGTCGCTGGCAAGCCGGTTCCCGTGGCGGGCGCGCTTGCGGCAACCACCGCTGAGTGGGCTGGATTCTGCAAACTGGACGAACTTGCCGCGTCCCGTGACATTTGCACCGTGGTGTTGTTGAGCGAATACTTCAACTCGATCGCATTGATGGCATTGCGTCGAGCGCCCAATACTTCCACTTGCTTGAGCGGCCCCGTGGCAACGGCAAATTCCGTACCACGCACTGCCAACGTGGTGCTTGGAGTCACCACTTTGAAATCATTGGACAGGCCCACTTTGTCAACTTTGAAATCGGCTCGACCGTGTTTCACTGCCGCGGCAGTCCGCAGTGTGTCACCCTCTTGCACGACGTTTGGCAGTTGGAACAAAGTTCCTGCGTCAATCAACGCAGTGGCGTTTCGACCAATGCGCATCGCTGCATGCGAACGCAGACCGGTGCGAACTTCAACGCCCTCCGCAACAACATCATTTACTTTGGCGTCCTGCCAGGGACTCGTTTCATTGGCGCGCCACTGCACCTTGCCGGCAACGTCAATGAAGACCGCTCGCAAGGGTTCCCCGGCGGGCACTGCCGAAGCGGCGGGATCAACTACTGCGTTTGTGGCAGCTGGCGCAGGGGCCACGGCTGCATCCTGAGCCAACGCAGCCGACCACACCGCACCGGAACTCACTGCGGCAAGAAGCAACGAAGTGATGCGTACAACACCCACGCTGGCGAATTGCTGCGAGAACACCCTGGTCGAACGGATTCGGTCATTGTGCGCTGAGTAAGGCACGGTCATCTTTCGGTTGATTTCGATACGTTCCACAGTACCCCTACGCGCGTCACCTTGGGCAAGTGCGACCGTCCTTGCAAGCAGACCAAGCGGCGCCTCCATCCTCCAATTCCAAGAACCCATAAGCAAGCAAATCGACCCTCAACAGGCACAATCTCACTACATCCGGGATGGACTATACGACCGATCTAAGTGCCTTTCTAGCAGAATCTTCCGTCAATAGTGCACTTACGGAACCTCGGTGGGCTCTGGAGCCGGCGCACTTGGGGTGGTGAATGCCGAGTTCGGCAACCCAAATTCCACAGAACTCTGGTCGAGGAGCTGATTGGGGGCTCCGGCAGGGATCACGCCCTCGCCCGCTGACCCACTGGTGGGTGACTCCGCCAGCGCCAGTGCCTTGCCCGATTTCTGGACCCGCGCGAGGCGATTGATGAAATCAACGAATTCGCGACCCGAAAGCGATTGGTTCTCGGTCCGAAGCGGAATCACATCCATGAACACCAGTTCCTTGGTGGCGTAGCGCGGAATCGGCCCCATGACCCGCATGGTCAGTCCGCCCTTGATCCCCACAATGCGACAGGCCGCCACTGACATCCATCCAATTTGCGCGCTCTCGTCGGCCGGTGGATTCCATCCGCTTCCCACCCACTGCTTCTGTCGCGCAACCGCCACGCGACCTTCATAGGTGCTGGAGAGATCCGCTCCGTCTGCAAAGACGATCAGCCCGTGCAGCGCATCATCGTTGGTGACCACCATCTGCTTCTCCAGTGCATCAAGGAAGTCAAGTTCCTGCGACGAGCGCGGGAATTGATCCACCGCACTGTCCTTGATGCGAGCGCGCTCACACCCCGTGCCAATGCACATGAGCAACACACTCGCAACGCACATGGTGATGACACGATCAGAACGCATACGTCGCTCCAACATAGATGAATTGACGGGGCTGGCTTTCAGTATCAGTAAATAGCGGCGTGTTCGGTACAAAGACACCATATCGAAAGCTTGTGTTGAGATCGCCAAAGATTCGCACGTCAATGTTGAAGTCATACTCGCTACCCACCAGGTTTGAGCCACCAAAATTGGTGGGCACCGAGATGGGCGCGTCAGCATCAAATCGCGTGTATAGAAATGCCGTACCGCTGAATCGCGTTTCACTGAGTCCGTCAATTCCCTTGAATGGATTGAAGGACAGCGTGAACGACGGAATGATCATGTTGGACGCTTCCGGTGCGAGCACCAACCCGGTGTTCACATAGCCAAGCGAATTGAATGCCGTGTCCGTCTTCCCGGGCTCGATACCGCCGTAGGTGTTCCCGGAGTCAAGTCGATACACGGAGCCAGAACCCGCAAGCATCTGAAAGTCAACACGTGCATCGCTTGAATCATGCGCTAACCACGAGATGCCAACCAGCCCTGCCTGGGCAAGAATCGGCACCGTCTTCTGCGGTCGTCCCAGTTCATCAGGCGGGAGGCTGGAATCGTGCTTGATTGGGTCGGAGAGTGTGGTACCTGTCTCTACAGCAAACTCAATGCGATAAATCCAATCGCCACCAATTGCCCCATTGATTCCCGTGCCCCAATACTGACTTTCGTAGTTGAATTTGGTCTCCACCTGAAAGTCAGCAGGCACGCCGCCGGGCAGCATTTCCGTCTGCCCCGCATTCTGGTCCCACTGCGCGAGCGCATATGCAAAGGGAACATGCGCGCCAAGCCTGCAATCCACTTTTCCGCCCAAGTAGAAGCGATCGGTATTGGTGTCGTACCCGGTACGTGAGGTGTCCCAGTCAATCGTGTCATGGCCAGCGGTGATGCCAGCAAGGCCACTGAGCGCTACCGCTCCGAAACTGGCATCCGCAGTGGCCGCATACATGTAGTCCGCAAGCGTGAGACCGTTCGCCCACATGACATACTGGCGACCAATGCGCGCCTTAGCGGTCCACTCACGCGTTGCGCCATCCTGTGCGGCCATCCAATTACTCAGATCAATTTCCGCCCAATAGATCTCCCCGATCGGCACCTGCCAACCCTCGCCCGAGGAAGAGAAGTCGCCGATGGTGTTCCAGTCGTTGTACTCAATGCGCAGCCGACCAAAGAAGCGGGCGTAACTATCAATCTCCACGCGACCATAGAGGCGCGCGTCATAGGTGTTCAAGTATTGCGCTTGGCTTGACGAATCATCAACCTCGCTGAATCCGTAGCGAAAGTAACCGCCGTAGTCCATCAGGATTCGTTCGGCGATGGGGGTATTGGCAAAGAACTCACGCCGATACTCGGCGTCTTGAAAGTTGAGAAGGGTCTGTAACTGCGCGGCCGGGTCCGTGGCTGGACGAAGCGCATTCGCGAGATTTGCAGGAGTCTGCGCGTGTGCAAGCGAGGTGAGCGCGGCGGTGGCCAGCGCCACGCCGCAGCCGCCACTCTTCCATCGGTCGCTCCCACGATCCGTCATGGATGAATACGGTACCGAACTCGTCGCAGTGCCGTGCGGCGGGCGGTACGCTTGGCCTTCATGGACTTGGTCATCCTTGGAACCGGCGATGCGTTCTCAGCTAAACATTTCGGCAGTTCTGCCGTGGTGCTTGGAAGTGGAGGTCACGTACTCATTGATGCCCCCGATGCCTTGATGCGCGCCTTTGCAAGCGCATCAGAAAGGTCGGGGGTGAACATCGGACCCGGCACCATCAATGACATCCTGTTGACGCACTTGCACGGCGACCATGCCAACGGACTGGAGGCGTTTGGATTCTGGCGGTGGCTCGAATGGCGCCGCACTGGTCATCCCCTTCCTCGGCTGCACACCACGTCACAGGTCGCCGAGCGGCTCTGGCAACGCTTGGCGCCCTCCATGGATCAGGACGGCACGGCAACCCTGGCTGACTACTTTGAATTGCGAGTCCTCCCAAAGACCGCCACCGCGCACATTGCAGGCCTCGCAGTGCAACACCGCATGGGGCGCCACACCGTGCCGACCTGCGGCTTCCGGATTTCCGACGGCAAGCGAACACTTGGTTGGAGCGGCGACACCACCTGGGACGCTGGTCATGTGGAATGGCTAGCCACCGCTGACTTCATTGTTCATGAGACCAGTCCAGCGCCGGCGCACACTCCTGTGGAGTACTTGAACGCCCTGCCGCCGGAACTGCGCTCCAAGATGGGCCTTGTTCACATGCCCGATGACTTTGATGTGTCATCGACCAGTATTCGCCTCCTCAAGGATGGCGAATTTATCACTATCTGAACACGCCCCGCCCGGCTCATCACCGAGCGGACATGACCACGTAACTCAACCCGTGCGGTCCGGTGTATTCCGCCATTGGGCGAATCAGGCGGTTGGCCGCCAGTTGTTCCATGCAGTGTGCGGTCCATCCGCTGATGCGGCTGACGGCAAACATGCAGGTAAAGATGTCAAGATCAATGCCAATGGAGTGATACGTGGTGGCACTGAAGAAATCCACGTTTGGATAAATGCCCTTGGCTGCCACTTCGGCCTTCATGATGTCCTCAATCTTGGTGGACATCTCATAGAGGCCTTGATTCCCTGTATCAGTTGCAATCTGCTTGGCGAACGTCTTCAAGTAACCAGCGCGCGGGTCGTACGCCTTGTAGACGCGGTGACCGAAGCCCATGATCCGGTCCTTGCGGGCGAGGCGCTCCTTGATGTACGGCTCCACGTTGTCCATGGTGCCAATTTCATTGAGCATGTGCATCACTTCTTCATTGGCTCCGCCGTGCAGTGGACCCTTCAGTGTGCCAATGGCAGTAGTGATGGCGCTGTACATATCGCTGAGCGTGCTGATGGTGACGCGCGCTGCAAAGGTGCTTGCGTTGAGACCATGGTCCGCGTGCAGAATCAGGCACACATCAAGGGCTTTCGCCACGGCAACCGTCGGGCGCGCACCATTCAACATGTTCAGGAAGTTGGTAGCCATGTCCATCGTCGCATCCGGACGGACCAGCGGCTTACCCTTGCGATGACGATCAAAGTTTGCAACGATGGTTGGCGTCTTCGCCAAGAGTCGCACCGACTTGCGCCAGTTTGCCTCGGGCGAATTGTCGTCGGCTTCGCGGTCAAACATTCCCAGTGCCGAGACCAACGTGCGCAACATGTGCATCGGATGCGCGGTCCGCGGGGTCTCGCGGATCATCTGCCAGACCGCTTCGGGGAGGTCGTACTCAGCGCGCAACTCCGCGGACAGCTTGGCAAGCTCCGCAGCGTTCGGCAAGCGGCGATTCCAAAGGAGGAACACGGTTTCCTCAAACGTGGAATTGCGTGCTAGGGAGTCGATGTCGTATCCGACATACTCCAGTACGCCCTTGGCTCCATCAATGAAGGACGCCTGCGTCTCAGCGGCGATCGTGTTGGCAAGTCCCTTGTCAAATACGGGGGCGGCGGTCATCTTTACGGCTCCTGTGGCGAGTGCGGTCATGGTGGATTGCATACTCTACCCCACTCGTGATTCCAATTGCCACCGACCAAGCCCCACGCCGTACCCCGGTGGTGACGATCGCCCTGATCTTGACCAATGCACTGGCATACCTCGTCATGTTGCAGGCCATCCGGGGGTCCGACGACGGGATGGGTTCGTTTGTTTTTCGCTGGGGTCTGAGTAAATCCGCCTTCGAATGGTGGCAACCGGTCACCTATCTGTTTGTGCATGACAGCGGCAGCCTGTGGCACTTGGCAGGCAACATGATCTTCTTGTGGGCCTTTGGAAGCGCGGTGGAAGGACGCATGCGCCACGGCGGGTTCTTGGCCTTCTACTTGCTGGGCGGCATCGCGGCCGGGCTGGTGCAAATTTATCAAAGTGGCGCGCCAGTCATTGGTGCAAGCGGTGCCGTGTCGGCGGTGACGGGCGCGTTCATCGTGCTGTTCCCGCGTGCGCGCGTCTCCGTCCTGTTCTTGATCTCGGTGATTCCAGTGCCGGCCATGCTGTTGGTGGCGCTGTACTTCATGATGGACTTGTTTGGCGCGATGGGCGCGGGGCGCGCCGGTGTCGGGTACCTGGCACACCTCACCGGGACGGTGTACGGAATGACCGCCACGCTTCTGCTGATCGGCGTGGGCGCCATCAAGCGCACGGACATGGATCTCCTCTATCTGCTGCGCCAATGGAAGCGCCGGCGTGAGATGCGTGCCGCGCTGACTGGCGCGCAAGGCGCGGTTGGACCGTGGGCATCCGCTGGTAAAGATGGCGCCGAGCGCGTTGCGAAGAGTGCAGTTGGCACTGCAACCCCGGCTGCTCCGCCAAGCGCGGCAGCACTGGAACGAGCCGCTAAGCGAGCGCGCGACGATGCCAGTGCAGCGTTTGGCCGTGGTGACTTTATAGAGGCATGCAGCGCCTATGAACGCGCGCTTGAACTAGCCCCCGCAGCACCCGAAGCCGACGAAACACGCCTGATGCTTGCATTGATCCACGTGCGAAAGTCACCCGACAAACTCCGTGCCGCGCGTGCACTGGATTCCATTGGCGGTGCGCTGCCAGAACGACTCCGTCCACTCGCCGATGCCCTGCGAACGGAATTGACCACGTGAACGGCCGCACCGCCGTGAAGATCTGCGGGCTACGCACTGCCGCCGATGCACGCGCCGCTGCCGACGCCGGCGCTTCGATGGTCGGACTGGTCTTTATCACAAGCTCACCACGTTGCATCAACCGCGACGAGGCCGAGGAAATAGTGCGCGCCCTGCCAAGCGATGTGGAGCCCGTGGCTCTTCTGGCAGATCCGGACGAAGGCGACTCAGTGTTGGCGTGGTGGCGCGGCCGGGTGCAACTTCATGGCAATGAATCAGAAGAGACCTGCCAACGCATCGCTGCGCGCGGCTTGACGGTGATGAAGGGGTTCGCATACACGCCCGAGGCCCTGCAGCGTTGGAATGCATGCAACGCCGTCGATACGCTGGTGGTCGACGGGCCACGTGGCGGTGGTGGCGTTCCCTTTGACCACGCAGCGCTCGCAGCGCACATGGCCGGACTTTCCAAGCGCGTCTTACTAGCAGGCGGACTCACGCCAGAGAACGTGCACGCGGCCATCTCCGCCGTACATCCATGGGGCGTTGATGTGTCCAGTGGCGTTGAACATCAACGCGGCGTCAAAGACGCACAACTGATTGCCAACTTCTGCCGCGCGGCCGGTGTCACACCGCGACGCGCGCCGCCGCTCGGGTGACGATCCACTCAGAGATCTGTTGCCGGCGTGATGGCCAGCCCTTGCCGAAGCGCTCGCTCAGGAAGTGCTCGTAGAGCCCCATCAGCACTGCGTCGAACGTCCCGATCTGATCCAACCGCTCTTCCGTTTCCAAGCGCGGCGTCTTGGCGGCTTCGCTGACTCCTTGCAGTTTCAGCCCGGAAACAGCAAATCGATCGCCCTGCAATACGCATTCAAACTCTTGACCGTGCGCCGCTAAGAGCAGACCCAGTTTCCGCGGCCACTTGCCTGCCTGCAACGCCTTGGTTGCCTCCGGTGATTGCGTTGGCAGCGGTCCGCGCAACGACGCCTTGCCACCCACGCCCCATGGGCATTCCACGTCGACCACCTTGTCGATGACCACTGCCACGGGAACTTTGGATGTTTCGATCACGCCTTCGCGAGCCTCAGCGTTCCACCACAACCACAGTAGAAAGACGTTGCCAAGGAAGTCACGTGGCTCGCCGCCGGCAAGCGCCCACGGAACTTCCGGTCGCTTGGCGGCACGACCCGACTGACTCTCTTGTGCACGCGTGACCACCTCTGCGGGCGGCGCTGTAAATGCGTCCGGCGCAGCGTCATCAAGGTCCGAAGTCATGCCGCGCGCTTCCATGATGTCTGCAGCAACACCGCCCGCAGAGCGGCGCGACAATTTGCATCCATAGGTGCTCTCAACCAATCCGCGCAACTCCTTAAAGGATGTGTCACTGGTAACGGGCGCCAATACCGCGCCGTGCACCAAGTCAAACAGCACCGGCACCATGGTGATGCGGCGGTACTTACCTTCCGAGATCTCTTCCTTGCAACGCCGCTCCGCGTCACCGCGAGCGTCGCGCCGCGCAATGCGGCTCAGGCCTCCGCCCGCTGCTTCGTCTTCTTTGGTGCGTCGATCGTCCTCCGCCATGGAGACGTACGCACGACGAATCTCCGACGGAACCTTGGCCACATCCACACGCATGGCGCACAGAATGGCTCCACTGAACCCACAGTGCTTCCACGCGAAGTCCGAGTCGAACACATGTCGGCCCGTGCACCAACCGCTGGCTACACCCTCGTCGGAAAGACCACGCGGCTTCACCACGTGTTTACTCAGGAGCGCCAAGGCGCCCTCGTTGGCGTCATCGGGCAAATCGCCAGAGACAGCAAATCGCGAGTAAGAAACGGTTCCGTTACGAAAGGGCATGTCCATAGTGTCCCCGGAAACTGAGGCTCAGGATCCATAATCGACAGGTCATCCACGACAAAGCGGGCGGAGTGACTACCATTCCGGAACTGCCGTGACTTTCGACCTGCGCCGACTTCTCGACGAGCACCGCCCCGATAGCCATCGGCTATTCGCAGAGCATGTCAATCCACGCTTTGCTTCGGTCTTGCGAACCATCGGTTTCGATCGATTCTTTGTGCGCGCCGAAGGGCAATACCTTTGGGATGCACAGGGACACAGGTATCTAGATTTCTTGGGTGGGTACGCGGTCTGCAATGTTGGCCGCAACCACCCCACCGTCAAGCAGGCACTCAGTGACTGCTTAGACATGGACCTGCCATCCATGGTGCAGTTTGACGCCCCGCCGCTGGCGGGAATGCTGGCGCGCGAACTCACCCAACGCATCGGTCGCGGGCTTGATCGCGTGTACTTCACCAATAGCGGTACCGAAGGCGTTGAAGCGGCCATCAAGTTTGCCCGCGCTGCCACCGGACGCCCAGGAATTCTGTTTGCCGAACGCGGCTTCCATGGACTCACCACGGGTGCGCTCTCACTGAACGGATGCCAGAGCTTTCGCCAAGGGTTCGGGCCATTTCTGCCAGAGACTCGCATGGTGCGCTTTGGCGACCTTGCTGACCTTGAGGGTGCACTGCAGGCGGGCGACGTGGCGGCATTCGTTGTGGAACCCGTGCAAGGTAAAGGCGTGCACATTGCACCGAGTGGCTACCTCGGCGAAGCCAGTCGCCTCTGTCACAAGTACGGCGCGCTCTTTGTTGCCGACGAGGTGCAGACTGGTATCTGCCGAACCGGTGAATTCTTAGCCATTGACCACGATCAACAGTGCGAGCCGGACATGGTGGTGCTCTCCAAAGCACTGTCAGGCGGGCTAGTTCCGGTGGGCGCGGTGATGGTGCGCCAGCGTGTGTGGGACAAGACGTTCTCCAGTCTTGACCGCGCCATCGTCCACTCCAGCACGTTCCATATGGGCGCACTGGCCATGGCGGCCGGGCTTGCAGTCCTACATGTCTGTGATGCCGAACAACTTGCGAAACGTGCAAAACGCATGGGTGCCCTGCTCCGCGATGGACTTGATGAATTGCGGCAACGCTACGAATTTGTCAAAGCGGTTCGTCAACAAGGTCTGATGGTGGCGGTTGAATTTGGCGCGCCCCGGTCGCTCCGCCTGCGCGCCGCATGGACGGCGATGAATGCCATTGAGCCAGACCTCTTTGCGCAGGCCGCGGTCATGCCGCTCTTTGAAGATCACCGCATCATGTGCCAAGTGGCTGGTCACGGACAACCTACGGTGAAATTTGTTCCACCGTTAGTCATTGACGAACGTGATGTCGCGTGGGCGGTCGCTGCGTTCGATGATGTGTTGCGCGAGATGCATGGCCTGGGCGGACCAGCACCAAAGCTGCTTGCTCGGCTCGGTCGCAACGCCCTCACGCGCCGAACGTATGAAGTGGCGGCAACAGAGAGCGGGATGGGCGACGAGTGACGGAAGAGCATTCCTTCCGACACCGCTCCGCTGATCGCTTGGCGCGGTGGATCGTTGCCGCGCCAGTGGCAGTGGTGGTGAGCTGCCTGCTACTGGCAACCGTTGCAGTTGCCTGGAGTTGGAACCGTGTTCGCCTCGATGCCAATACCGATTCCCTGATGGGTAACGACCGCCCCTATGTGGCGGAATACCTGCGATTTATCAAAGAATTTGGCGACCTTGAGCATGCCTGGGTAGTGATTGACGCCACCGCCCCTGACGGCACGCTGCACACCGGGTCCGCACAACTTGCGGTTGACATGATCGATGCCCGCCTGCGCAAGGCGCCCAGCATTGACTACGTCAACTCCCGGATCACCGTGCCCGAGCAAATGCGCGTGGCCACCTGGGCGATGCCCACCACCGAACTTGCCGGACTTGTGGAAGGCCGCGATGCATTG
>Ga0247834_1000811_pt1 | contig 57729 bp, 43 predicted proteins | sample LaCruzMarch2015__8_FD_187118 | JGI IMG/M metagenome (GOLD analysis project Ga0247834, IMG submission 187118) | Freshwater microbial communities from meromictic Lake La Cruz, Castile-La Mancha, Spain - LaCruzMarch2015_12m | ecosystem: Environmental > Aquatic > Freshwater > Lake | place: Spain...
TAACCAAACTTTTTAAACCCTTTTTTAATTTTCTTTTTCCTCGCTTCTTATCCTCTTTCCCTAAGCTCTTTCTCTTCGGGAGCGCAAAACTAAGAAGTTAATTTCTAATAACCAAACTTCTTTTAACCTTTTTTTATTTTCTTTTTCATCCCTTTCTTTCCTCCTCTTTCCCTCAACCCTTTCGTTTCGGGAGTGCAAATATAGAAAACTTATTTAGCTTTTATACACCTCTTCGCAATTAATTTTTCAACCTTATTTTACTTTTAAAATTATCCTCCTTTTTAGAGTGTAAATCACCCTTTTTTATGTTGATTTGGATTTCTTTAAGTAGCTATATATTCAAATCTATGCGTTATGCCAAATTATATTTTTTTCAATCTTTTCTCTTAATTTTTGATCGCATCAGTACACTCATGGCGCTTCTTATAAACTCCTTTAAGGGCGCTGTCTGCATTACCTTGATTTCCATTAATATACGACTTTCGCCTTGTAAGAAAGCCAAAATTCTTTGTATAGGATTTCTCCTAAACAAACGCATAAATAATTGTTCTCCCGGATATGTTTTTTCCTCTAATACTCTTAAAAGAACTTTGTCATACCACTGAAACCGATTAAAACGCAATGTTTCTCCTGGATTTCTCCCTATTTCTAATGCTTTTACTATTCTTTCAACTCTTTTTTGAATATTTATAAAAGTGAATCCTGTGGAAGATCGTGTATCGCCACCTGCCATACCTATATATATGGTACGACCTTCCACTTCTTTAAAAGAAGCATCTGTCATTGGTATATTTCCGGTCTCTTCCTGATTTATGATATAATCTTCTCTCTTTAGGTTCCAGTGATTCTCTAAATAAACCTCAATGATAGACTGATATTGATTTTCCGATAAATGTATTCTGGAGAATATGGCAATTTCAACCAATGCTTCATTTTCATTATAAGGTAAAACGTACATAAATCTTGTTTCATCCTTTTGAGGCGTTCTAAAATCCATGAAATGAGCCTCCATCGAATTGAAGGTTGGTTTCATTGTTTTTATAAACCATCCCTTAAAGTGCTGATCAAGATACAGGTTATTTATTTTATCTATTTTCTGATATGGAATACTGCTAAAACACCATGTCGCCGTAAATTCCCCCTCATTAGTAACAACGTGAGCGACATCATTTTCTGTGTATATTTTTGTAATGTCAGCATGAACCCATTTAATATTTTTTTTATTCCCAATCTTATCCTTTGCAAACCGATAAAAATCTTGCGCGCGCAACATCTTGTAACTATATGGCTTAATATTTCTGGTAAGTATTTCACCATCGCCATCTATCCTTAGATTTTGCCATTTATGGAAAATAATACTTTCAAAGTAACTTTCATCCTTTTCCCAAAAGCACCAGGTTCTATCATTAGTGCTTTTTGAATCCTTATCTATGATTATTATATTTTTATCTTTTAATTCAACTGAATCTACCAAACGACAAGCAAGGCTTAGACCCGATGCACCTCCACCAGCAATAATGATATCTGCTTTATCCATTATTTGAATTTAAAATTTTACGTCCAACAGTACTAATGCATTAAAATAAATCCATTGTATAAACAGGTAAGGTAACAATAGAGGTGATTGAAACTTTAATTTAAATGCATGAAGCGGAAACGACACTAAAAATCCAATAACACACCAAGCCAGATAATTCTGGATGGGCACCACATTAGATTCCCATTTCCAATAATCCAGGTTTATAGCCACAGGTTCAATAAAATAATCATAACAAGCAATTAAAACACCTGAAAAAATAGAAAGCAACCACTTATTTGAAAAAAACCTAAGTGAAAGGCTATTTATAGCCAAAGCTAAAACCAACCAATTGAAAGCTATAACAAGTGGCACCCCTAAAACCTTTAAATGCATATTACTTCCATAATGGTATGAACCAAATATTTTTCCCGTTGCTACACCTATTGCTTCCATAGAGAAGGTAAATAAATAAACGGGAATAATCCATAAAAAAAGGGTTTTACCCTTATTACAATTTAATATGTCTATTAGTAAATAGGTATTCATCCCAAAAAGAAACAAATCTGTCATTGAAAAAGCAATGACTCTTAGTTGGGGTAAACTATGAGCAACGATGCCTGAAGCATAAAAAAATAAAATTACACCGACACCTTTTGGAACATTCAGACGTTGTAACCATTTTAAGAGAGAGCCCATGAATAAGGTGATTTTAGAATAAGTTGAATCTGAGCCTAAAGGCGGAACTGAATATAAGTACTACTTTACGACTGTCCTTTACCCTAATTCTTTCTTCTTTAACCTTAGTTGGGGAGGCAGATTTAATTTTTTGAAAAAGTTTTGTGTAGTATTTGTATGCTAAATACACTCCGAAACGTACACCTTGAGGTAATTGTGTAATGCCTAACAGGGCATCATCAAAATCCTTTTTTATATCAGATTCTATCTGTAGTTTATCTCCAAGACTAAAACTACGAAAATCCACCCCGGGAAAATATACTCTCCCTCTTTCATCGAAATCACTTTTTATATCTCTTAAAAAATTAATCTTTTGAAAAGCAGAACCTAAACTTCTGGCTGAAGCGTATAAATGTTTATACATATTTTCGTCACCATTCACAAATACACGCAAACACATTAATCCAACCACTTCAGCAGAACCATATATATATTTTTGATACAGATTGTCTTCGTAAGCATTTAAATTTAAATCCATTTCCATGCTATCCAAAAAGGCATCGATTAATTCCCTTTCAATATTGTATTTATTAACCACATTTTGAAAAGAATGCAGCACCGGATTCAAACTAATACCTGACTCAATGGCCTCAAAGGTGTCCCTCCTAAATTTATCTAACAGTTCCTTTTTAGGAAAATCATGAAAAGTATCCACGATTTCATCTGCAAAACGAACAAATCCATAAATTGCGTAAATAGGAGCGCGATATTTTTTATCAAAAACCCTTATACCCATTGAAAACGAAGTACTGTATCGTCTTGTTATTAGGCTACTACATTCTAAGCAAGTTTGATTGTAAAGGGATAACATAGGATGAATATTTAGAGAACTAAAATTAAAACAATTTTGCAATTTCCTTTGCTACAACTTCACCTGAGATCAAGGATGGTGGCACACCAGGCCCAGGAGTAGTCAATTGACCTGTAAAAAAGAAATTTGAAATATTCTTGTTCCTAAGTTTGGGCTTTAAAAAGGCTGTCTGCAACAGTGTATTAGCTAAGCCGTAAGCATTTCCCTTAAAAGCATGATAATCGGTAATAAAATCCCGATGTGCATAAGAACGCTTAAAGATAATATGATTATTTATATCCTGCCCGGTTAATTTTTCCAAACGATTCATAACCAAATCAAAATAAAATGCTCTTTTTTCATCATTATCATCTAGGCCTGGAGCCAAAGGTATGAGAATAAATAAATTTTCATACCCTTCCGGAGCCAATGTATCATCGGTTAAAGAAGGCACAGAGACATAAAAGAGAGGTTTTTCAGGCCAGGCAGGGTGATCATAAATATCGATGGCATGTTGATTAAAGTCCTCATCAAAAAATAAATTATGATGTAGTAAGTTACTTACTCTTTTATTCACACCTATATAAAACAGTAGAGAAGAAGGAGCCATAACTCTGGACTCCCAATATTTTTCAGTATAGTTACTATATTTTTTTTCAAGGACTTGTTGATCCAAATGTTGATAATCGGCACTACCAACTACAATGTCAGCATCGAAATCCTCTGTTTTTGTTACTACTTTTCGAGCTACACCCTGGACTACCTGTATATTAGTGACCTCATGATCATACTTAAACTTTACGCCTAACTCTTCAGCCAGAGATACCATTGCTTTTATGACTTCAAACAGCCCTTTTTTAGGATACCAGGTACCCAGCCTCATATCGGCGTAATTCATTAAACTATAAAGCGCGGGCGTATTTTGTGGTGTTGCACCTAAGAATAAGACGGGAAACTCAAGAATTTTCAATAATTTGGGATGCTTGAATAGTTTTCTTACATGTTTTGCCATAGACTGGAAAATCTGAAGTTTAAACGCACTGACAAGCAGGCGAAATTCTGCAAACTCCATAATTCCATGACTTGGTTTGAAAACGAATTCACTTATTCCAACGTCATATTTATATTTTGCCTCTTTCAGAAACTTCCTAAGAGAATATTTACTTCCTTTTTCATAAGACTCGAATAACTCCTCCTGCGCTTTTTCATCTGTTGGAAGATCAACAAAATCATCTTTTCCAAAAAACACCCTATAGGAGGGATCAAGTCGAACTAAATCATAATAATCAGATGTTTTTTTTCCAAACTGCTCAAAAAAACGGTCAAAAACATCTGGCATCCAATACCAGCTGGGACCCATATCAAATACGAAGCCATTTTCTTCAAACTTACGTGCCCTCCCACCCGGAGAGCTGTTTTTCTCTAAAACCGTTACATCAAAGCCAGCTTTTGCTAAAAAACAAGCTGCTGCTAACCCTGAAAAACCCGAACCAATGACAACTACCTTTTTCAATGTCTTCTTTTTGTTTTTAACAGAAAAGAAAGATGAATGTTTAAACTTTAGGAATTATTTGGGAACGGCTCGCCAGTTTAGAAAACCTCCCTCCAAATCGTAAATGTCTTTAAAACCCATTTCCTTCAAAATTATTAAAGCAGAGGCACTTCTGCGCCCGGACCTACAATAAATAGCTACCGGCTTATTTTTATTTAAAGATGAAGCTATAGTTTGTTTGAAATTGGGGTCATTAAAATTAATATTTTTTGCTTTGTCAATGTGCCCGGTTAAGAATTCTTCAGGCGTTCTTACATCCACCAATTGCACTTTACCCAAACCAATGATTTCTTTAAAGACCTCTTTTTTAACCACACCGTTTACTGAAACCTTTGATGCGGAACTTAAAGAATGTTGACAGCTTGACATTAAACTTACAGCAATTAAAATCAACGATAAGACCCCTGTCATATTTAGTTTTTTATTATAAAAATTAAAACTAATCAAAATCATTTGGAATCATGCCCTGTCTTGTTTCTTTTTTCTGAATACCAAAAGCATATCTTACATTTAAACCAATCCTGCGATTATCACCATATCTATCCCCCTGAGTAAAAACATTTCCCTGTTGGAGACTAAATTGGGTAACCATCGTTCTGAAAATATCATTTGCGTTAAGAGAAATAACTAATTTTTTATTTAAAAAAGATTGATTGATACTAATATTGAGCTGACCAAAAGTTTCTAATTCGTAGAAATTCTGAAGACCACGAAGTAACATGAAGCCGTTAATATTAATTTTTGTTTCTTTAAATAACTTTATTTGGTGGAAGGTAAAAAAGCGCCAGCTTCCTCTACTGAAAGTCAGTGGTTTATTTTCATAAACCCCGTCATATTCACTAAGATTGTACTGGGTACCGACAACAAAAAAGTATTTGCCCCCTGGAGGAATAGCCGCAATGAGTCTAAAATAGGTTTCTTTGTTTTTTCCAACATTATCAAGAGTACGAACCAATATATTACTATTGATTTTATCCTGATACACTACATTCGAAAAAATATCAGAAATATAATTTCTACCAATGGCAAATATGGGCATATTATCAAAGCTAATATTTGCCTCTATATTGTCTGTAAACTGAGGTTTTAGAGAAGGGTTACCCGTTTCGTAAAGATATTCATCTATATATCTGATTGCTGGGTTCAAATTTTGGTAATCGGGTCTATTCAGCGTTCTTCTATAAATTAAGAATGCATTTAATTCATAGCTAGCTATTTTAAAAATAGGTTTACTTACATATAAATAGGGAAAGAAATCCAAGCGTTGAATTAGAAAACTTGTATCATAAGGAATTTTCTGTTTCCCGTTCATAAATGTATTTTCTGCTCTTACCCCAGATTTTAATCTAATATTTCCTGGTAAAGATTTTGAAAATTGAACATAAGCCGCCGTAATATTTTCTGTGTAATTAAAAGCATTCGTTCTTATAGGGTCAACTTTACTTACTTTATTTACATTAATAAAATAATCTGCCTGGCTTTCAAAATTTTGAAAAGTACCTTTAAAACCTGACTCCATTTTAATGGACAAAGGTAAATTGAGGGTAAGATCACTTTGAGCGAGAAGAAATTTTCTCTTTTGAACGGCATCACCATTTCCCTCAATAGTTTTGACGATGGGAGATGAAAACATTGAATTATAAAATTGAGCTGCCGTGTTATGACTATAAGTTAGGCTAATTTTAGTATCCCATTCTAATTTTGTACTATCATTTTTAAAATTTAAACCAAAGTCTTGATTTAGACCTGTAAAACGATTTTCGTTATTTATTGAATTTAAATTTTCTGAGAGAATTTGATTCTCAATGGATTGAATGCGCGTTAAATTTTCTGCGGCAGACTCACTTGTATTTAAGTTAATTCTTGTATCGGCGCTTAGATTCCATAGCTTTTTTAGATCCCTATTAAGGCCAAAGCCAATAAACCCCTGAGTGCCTGGCGTTCTGGTTTTAGCATTTTGATTAATCGTCGAGCCTAAAGCGCCATTCCTTGATGAATTCAGTTCATCGAGTCCATCTCTTTTAAGATAATTTAAATTTAAATAAGAAGCCTGATTTTCACCTCCATTATTTAGATTAAAACCTATGGACTGATTTCCATAAACACCCTGATTCATTGAAGAATTTATGGAACCATTCTGGCCAATTTTAACTCCTTTTTTTAACACCACATTTACTATACCACCAGAGCTTGCGGCATCAAATTTTGCAGAAGGCGTTCTCAACACTTCAATTTTCAGAATACTGGCCGGGGGCAAGCTTCTCAAAATGGAGGCAATATCTTGAGCGCTCATTTTCTGTTCTCTTCCATTTATATAGACAATGGCAGGACTGGCACTATTCAAAAAAATATTTCCGTCCTGATCGACAAAAAGGCCGGGTGTTTTCTCGAGGACCTCTAAAGTACTCATACTACTTTCTGCTAAAGGTTCGGGATCGATAATCATTTTATCATCTTCCTGAGTAATTAGCGGACGTTTAGCCACGATAGTAACTTCACCAAGATCTAAGGCTGATTCCTCTAAAATAATATCCAGATTATATGAATTCCTTTCTACCCTTATATTGGAAATATTTTCTTTAAACCCGATATAATTAGCATAAATGCTATAGATACCTGGACTCATTTTCGGGAACTGGGCTACCCCATTCATATCCGTGACCTCATTCAGTGTTAATGAGTCCCTCGCCCTGATTACCTGTACAGTGGCGCCAAAAAGCGGTTCTTTGTTTTTATCTTTAACTACGAATTTTAAAGATTGCGCATCCAATTGAAAGAACATCAAGAAGACGAGGGAAAAAAAGAATAGGAATTTAACCATTATTAAAGTTGTGAACTTATAGTAACCTAAAAGGGTCAAAAGAGTTTATTCCAATATTTTTAAAATAAAATTGGATAAATGAATTAAACGATGCGACAAAAAAGTTATTTTGTCACATTAAAATTTCAATAAAATGAGAATATGTGTTTACTGTGCATCGAGTGCTAAAATCGATGAGATTTATTTTGAGGCGACCGAAAGATTGGCAAAGATTTTAGTAAATTCAGGCGTTCAGGTAATTTATGGAGGAGGAGGTCACGGATTAATGGGAAAACTTGCGGATACCGTATTAGCACAGGGCGGACAAATAAAAGGAATTATGCCACAATTTATGAATGAGGTAGAATGGGCTCATAAAAAAGTAACAGATTTTGAATTTACGAATACAATGCACGAGCGAAAGGCAAAATTTCTTGAAAACATTGATGCATTGATAGCGCTTCCGGGAGGAACTGGAACTTTGGAAGAATTATTAGAAGCCATTACTCTAAAGAGATTGGGTCAATTTACGAAGCCTATTATTATTTTAAATACAAATGGTTATTACGATCCACTGATACAAATGCTTGAACGATGTGTCGAAGAAAAGTTTTTAAGACCTATCCATGCTGAAATGTGGACTTTTGTGCATCAACCAGAGGAAGTGATGTCCGCTATCAATCAATCTATGGAATGGGATGAAAATGCCATTTCTTTTGCAGCTGTTTAAAAATAAAGAAAAATGACTAAGCCCCGATTAACTTTTTCCCAAATAATCAATATGAACGTTGGTTTTTTTGGTATTCAATACAGTTTTGGCCTTCAGCAAAGCGCTGTAAATCCAATATATGATATGTTGGGTGCACAACCCGACCAGATTCCCCTATTAAACCTGGCTGGTCCAATGACAGGATTATTAATTCAGCCGATTATTGGTGCATTAAGTGATAAAACCTGGCACCCTAAATATGGGCGGAGGAAACCTTATTTTTTTATAGGTGCGTTATTTTGTAGTATTTGTTTATTCATTTACCCATTCAGCAGTACATTATGGATGGCTGCGGGTTTATTATGGGTATTAGATGCGGCCAACAATACCGCCATGGAGCCCTACAGGGCTTTTATAGCGGACAAACTACCCGAAGAGCAATATGGCACAGGCTTTCTATCTCAAAGCTTTTTTACCGGCTTAGGTATTACTTTAGCAAATATCTCTCTTTTTATTTTTCAGATATACATTCCTGGTCGTTCAGGATCTTTACCAAATTGGGTGTATGCTTCTTTCTTTTTAGGGACAGTGTGTTCCATCGGTTCTGTTGCATGGAGCATGTATAAAACGCCTGAAATCCCTCCTTCTGAAGAAGAAATAGCCTGGATTAAGAAAAAAAACGAGGGCATGCCTCACCCGGTTGTTCAATTTTTCCTTTCCATTATAACCACTTTACTAGCCTTTGTCATTCTCATTATCCTATTAATACCTTCCCTATTTTATCCCAAATTACTACGTGATATCATTGACAAAACGGAAAAGAATACATTTTTACGTATTGTATTTGCTCAAAACTTAGAAATCATAGAGGCTATTATCGTTATGCCATCGGTGATGTGGAAATTGGCGTTAATATATTTATTTCAGTGGTATGCGTTATTCTGTTATTGGCAAAATGCGGCAAAAAGTATTGCTCAATCTGTTTGGAAAACCTCTCCGTCCTTAAATAAAGTTTTATATGAAGAGGCGGTAGGTTGGACAGGATTGGTCAACGGCTGGTATAATGTGGTCACTTTTCTATCGGCGTTTGGGTTAGTCGGACTAGCCAGAAAGTTTGGTCCAAAACAAGTTCACTTTATTTGTTTGTTATTGGCAGGCGGAGGTTTGTTAATGTTCCCGTTTATTGAAAACAAATACCTGCTTTTCGCTCCCATGACTGGTTTTGGGGTCGCCTGGGCTAGTATGATGGGTGTTCCCTATTTACTTGTAGTCAATGATATTCCGAAAGAAAGGTATGGTGTATATATGGGTATCATAAATATGATGATTGTTATTCCTATGATTTTTCAAACGCTTACCTTTGGATTTATATCAAAAAACTTTTTGAATAACGACCCGGGAAAGGCTATTTTTTTTGCAGGGGTACTATTAATTTTTGCAGCATTGGCCACTTTGAGAATCAAAAATCTTCAAAAAGAATAAATAGACATGTGACACCAAAGGGGTCAGGCATGGAAAGTGTAAATTTGTCACTGGTCTATTTTTAGTGAAGACACGAGGCATCTAGTCTCTGCGAATCCGTGAAATCCTGTAATCCTAAAAATCCGTGATTCAGAATGCAACAATAAAGTAACCATTTACAAATAAACATTTGCTCCGACACTGATCTAGTTGCATAATCCATGGCTGGAAACAATTTAATATTTTTAACCTTCCCCTTCTTTCATAAAAAACACGCTGATTGATAATGTTAAATAAAAAACTTATCGTATTTTGTTGATTAAGGATAAATCAACAAACAAATGAGCGAAAAATGGAATCGCCGCGCATTTTTGCGTGGGGCTGCTGCCACAGGAGCAGCATTAACTTTAGGTGGTGTTTTAAAAGGTTCTACCCCAGGTGATGCCACGGCGGAATCAACATTAAGAAATAGCATTAAAAGCGAAGCAAATCCCCTGCGTATTGGATTTATAGGCGTGGGTTTGCGAGGTCAGGGACATTTGAGCCTGGCCTTAGATAGAAAGGATTGCGTGGTAACGGCTATTGCTGATATTGATCCTGACATGATAAAACGGTCTAAATCACTGATTGAGAAGAAAGGAGGAAAACCTGTTGAGGTGTATGATAAAGGGGAAAATGATTATTTGAATATGTTAAAGAAGGCCCCCCTGGATGCTGTAATTATTGCAACACCCTGGGAATGGCATTCAAAAATGGCCGTAGCGGCCATGAAAGCAGGAAAATATACAGGCGTTGAGGTATGCGGGGCATTTTCTGTAGAAGAATGTTGGGAAATGGTTCATGTCCACGAGGAAACAGGAAGCCACTTATTTTTCCTTGAAAATGTTTGCTACCGACGTGACGTGATGGCCGTCTTAAATATGGTTCGTCAGGGGATGTTCGGCGATTTAATCCATCTGGAAGGTGGGTATCAGCACGACCTGAGAAATGTAAAATTTAACGCTGCAACAGCTCCACATAACGGGGTAGAATTTGGAGAAAATGCCTTCAGTGAGGCTAAATGGAGGACTCAACACTCTGTCAGCCGAAACGGAGATCTTTATCCGACGCATGGTGTTGGCCCTGTCGCTAATTATCTTAATATAAACAGGGGAAATCGCTTCCTTTATCTGACTTCCATATCGTCTAAGGCGATGGGATTACATGATTATGTTGTAAATCATCCGAAAGGAGGAGAAAATCATCCCAACGCAAAAGTTGAATTTGCCTTAGGCGATGTAGTTACTACCCTTATCAAAACAGCAAATGGCGAAACGGTCACTCTTTACCACGATACGAATTTACCCAGACCGTATTCTTTAGGATTCCGCGTTCAAGGAAGCAAAGGAATATGGATGGACGTTAACAAATCATTATATATAGAGGGCGTTAGTGCCAAACCACACCAATGGGATGCTGCGGATACCTATTTAGCTAAATACGATCATCCCCTATGGAAAAAATACGAAGCACAAGCTACGGGTGCCGGGCACGGAGGAATGGATTTTTTCCTACTTCACGCTTTTGTAGAAGCAGCCAAAGTCAACGACCCAGCCCCAATTGATGTGTACGATGCGGCTGTATGGATGGCCATTACGCCATTATCTGAACAATCTATTGCTGCGGGTAGCGCACCCCAGCCGTTCCCTGATTTTACCAGGGGAGGATGGATGAAACGCCCTGTTGTATTTGCATTAGGCGATCAATATTAATTGCTCCTTTTATCTTTGAGCCAAGTGGAAAAGGTTTTTTCAACCTTTTCCACTTTTGGTTTAGAAACACTTAGAATATAAGGTTGATAAGGATTTTGGGGATAATAGTTTTGGTGATATTCCTCAGCCGCCCAAAATTCTTTAGCCTCTGTCACTTGAGTTACAATAGGTGAAAAGAAACTTTTAGTTGCTGTAAGTTCATTAATATATTTGTCTGCAGCCTCTTTTTGTGTTAATCCATGATAAAATATAGCAGAGCGATAACTTTCACCTCTATCGGGACCTTGTCTGTTTAGTGTAGTTGGATCATGAGCCACAAAAAAAACTTTTAATAAGTTTTCAAAAGAAATAATGGCAGGATCGAAATAAATATTTACCGCTTCAGCATGACCGGTATTTTCGGCACATACTTCCTCATAAGTTGGATAATCCAATGAACCACCAGTGTATCCACTTATCACAGCTACCACGCCATTAAGTCTGTCGAATGAAGCTTCTGTGCACCAAAAGCAACCTCCTGCAAACGTTGCTACACTTAAGTTATCCAGATTTTTACCTTTTATATAATCACTGATTCTCATTACTCCTGTTGGAGATTTTTCTCTTTGTTTCTCTTTTTTACCTACATTTTGGGCACAACTATTAAAAGTAATTAAAAAGACGCCGAAAAGCAGGAGCAATGATTTTTTCATTTTAATATTTTTATCTTTAAACAAAAATAAAGGTCTGCGGTTCACGATAAAAAAAATCTCAGGGAAATGAAAATTGTTTCAAATAATCCGGAAGAATATTTATCATTAATTCCTATTGAAAAAAGAGACTCCTTTATAAAATTAAGGGAAACCATTCTTCAACATTTACCTGAAGGATTTGAGGAATGCATCATTTATGACATGATTGGCTACGTAGTTCCCAAATCAATGTACCCGGCAGGTTATCATTCTACACCACATTTGCCATTACCTTTTTTAAATATTGGCATTCAGAAAAATTTTATTGGTTTTTATCATTTTGGCCTATATGCTGACTCGTCATTACTTCAGTGGTTTCAGGCAGAATATCCAAAACATACAACGTCCAAATTAGATATGGGCAAGAGCTGCGTACGATTTAAAAAACAAATACCTTATGAACTCGTTGGAAATCTGATTGAGAAAATGAGCCCTTCCGATTGGATTGACCTCTATGAAAAAACCATAAAAAGATAATATGGAATACCATATCCTAAATGGGATGTGCTTGTATGATAAATTTCCCCCGCAAATAAAGGGAGAAAAGGTGGTCATGAATGAAGCACTTCTAAATGGACCTCTGGGAGATAATCTATTCTTAGAGGAATTTTGGAAAATACGCGCTGATTTTTGGAAAGTTTCCTTGAACGATTATAAGAAAAAGACCGTTGTACCCCTAGATAATCTTACTAAGGCGAAAAAGGAGGACACCATTCTATTTTGGTTTGGCACCGATTTGTTTTGTCAAATAAATCTTTGGTTTTTGCTTGATTTTATTAGTCAAAAAAGAATAGCATCAAAAATAGGTATCATTTATCCACCAGTTTACCCTTCCGAAGAAACATTTGGGCATTATCCAGCTACTTTTTTAGCAAACGCTAAGTATGAACCTGTATATTTGAAAGAAGAAGAAATCAAAATGGCCATAACCTTATGGAATCTTTGTAAAAAAGCGGACATTGAAGGATTAAGTAACTTAAATGTCTTAAACACTGCAGGATTTCCGATGATTAGAGAATCTATAGATAGGTGGGTCGCCTTATTTCCTAAAGAAGGAAAAGGAATAGCCCAGCAAAAAGTAGAAGAATTAATCCAGGGCGGCATTGATAATTTTCAGGAACTATTCAAGGCATTTTCCAATTTCTTCCCAGACCTTGGAATGGGCGCCAACCAAGTATTTGAATATTATCAATCCTATTTAAACAACAAAACCTCTGAAAAATGAATTATACCCAAGCCTTCCAATCGGTCAATTTACTTGCCTTACTCACCTGGTTATTTATTATATTTTTGCCAAATATGAAATATACCAGAAGAATCGTCTTTGGCTTTACCATTTTTCTATTATCTGTGGTTTACGCCTGGATGGTATTTTCCACTTTCAAGATGGACGATTTCAAAGAATTCAGCACTTTACAGGGATTAATGACCTTATTTCAAAGCGAGCAAGCAGTTTTACTCGGTTGGATTCACTACTTAGCTTTTGATCTCATGGTAGGACTTTATATATTGGACAACGGCAAAAAAGCAAATATAAAACACATGTTTTTAGTCCCTTGTTTTCTATTTACCTTTATGTTTGGGCCTGCCGGATTGCTAATGTATCGAATCATAAGATATTTTCACCAAAAGAATTTACTGGATTATTAAACCATTTCGGTTTCGACGTTCAAAATAAAACCAGTATTATGAACATTTAAAAGTTTAATATTTTGGTCTTCAGCTAAATACTTACGTAAACGGGAAATGAAGACATCCATACTTTTTCTTGAAAAATAATCATCATTTCCCCATATTTCATTTAACAAAAGGGATCTTTCCACCACCTGATTCATCTTTTGGGACAGCATAACCAATAGTTTTGATTCCATGGCCGTCAATCTTCTCTCTCCATTTGGGGAAGATAAAACTCTTGTGTTTTTATTAAAATGATATAAGCCAATGTTTAGATTGAAAGTTTGAATAACAGTTTCTTTGCTTGTTCTATTTAAAATAGCCATCATTCTCATCACTAATTCTTCCTCATCAATAGGTTTTTTGATATAATCTTCTGCACCTAAATTAAAACCTTTTAAAACATCAATTTTCAACACTCTGGCGGTAAGGAATAGGAAAGGCAAGGAAGGGCACTCCGTTTTTATCCATTGAGCCAATTGAAAACCATCTATATCGGGAAGACCGACATCGAGAATAATTAAATTTGGTTTATTGCTTTTCAGAAAAATTTTAGCTGAACTTCCTGAGGTAACCCAGTCTATATGAAAGTTTTTCATAGCCAGGTATTCTTTCAGCATATAGCCTAAATTTTCATTATCTTCAACCAATAAGACTTTATAAATCATATAGTTAGTCTTTAATTAAAGGTAATATTACTGTGAATTTACTTCCTTTTCCAAGTGTTGAATTCAAAATTAATTTACCTTGATGAAACTTAATCATTTTTTTAACATAACTCAGACCCAGGCCATAGCCTTGAACATTTGCTGACTGTTTTATTCTAAAAAAAGGTTTAAAAATCAACTTTTGAAATTTATTTTCAATACCCCACCCATCATCAATTATATCAATAAAAACTTCATCATTAACATGTTTTACGATAAGCTGAATATTCACTGTACCTGTTTTAAATTTTTTTGCATTTTCCAGAAGGTTCATAAAAACGTTCTGTAAGTAGTGTTTATCTGCTAAAATAGAACGAGAAAATATTTCTATCTGTTGAGTAAAACGGATGGATGAATCCTGGCTTATCTGGGTAGAAAAATCATTTGCCAGGCTTAAGAAAAATGGGGATAGATCGATATTAACTTTTTCCAATTGAGGCATTGATTTATCAGCGACCACCATTTCCAAAATTCTCTCGATTTGAATTTTAAGTTTATTATTTTCAGTTTTAATAATATGAACTGCTTCTAAGGCTTTTTCATTGAGATTATAATTTTCTAACATTTTGGAGGCAATAGACATAGTAAAAACGGGTGTTTTTAATTCATGGGTCAGGAAGTTGTAAAAATCTTGTTTTGATTTTGCCTGAAATTGTACTTTTTCATAGACCACGAAGGCACCAATTCCGCCAATCAATAGGAAGAAAATCAAGATTAATGCGGGGAGATAAATATTTTTTGATTCAGCTAAAAAATATTGAACCAGATTTTTATTTTGAATATAAAGGCTTAGAGGACAATTACATTGATAAGGTAAGAAGCCGTCCAGAGGTTCTGAAAAATCAGGAGGGATATTTTTTGCATAATTTGATGATTTGAGCAAGACCACATTGTCCTGCGTATTATACAATGCGAAGGCGAAATCAACCTTTACCCCGACCTTTTCAAATCGTTTTCTTAAAAACTGCTCTAATTGAATCGCCGCTGCATTATCATACATTTTATTTGGTTCATAATTAGCTGTTTTTCCTTTAAAGCTTGAGGAAACCAGCGTGGTCAGAGGCGTTTCTAAATATAAATACTTACCGACCAATCCCAAAGTTTCATTTAATTGAATAGAATATCTGGCATTAGCTAATTGCAAACTGAGTATAAAAAACCTGTATTGGACTACCCCTAAACCAATCAGGCTAAACAAAATTAAACCGAAATAAAAACGTTTCAAGGAACCCTAATTTAAGTTGCGTTAAAATTATTAATGATGTAAAATAAGACAAAAAGAGTAAGTGTAAAGAAACATTAACCTTTCATTCGCTTTTAATCGTTTTTCATTAGCCTCATTATCCGGATACAAAACCGACCTTTGTTATATAAAATCACCTTTGAAAATGAAATTACATCTTATCTTAATTTTTTCAATAATCCTTACGAACTTTTCCTTACAAGGTCAGGGATGTGTTGCTATAAGAGGCGTTGGGTCTTGTTTAAATCCTAACAGCCATGCTGAGGCCGGCTTAAAAGGAGTATGGAATATTTCCGGAGATTTTCGATATTTTAAATCGTTTCGTCATTTCAAAGGATTGGAAGAAGAGGCGGACAGAGTAGCGAATGGAACGGAGGTTATTAATCACACTAGTGCCTTCAATATAGGTGTACAACATGGGTTAACAGAAAGACTATTCTTCACCAGTGATATTCCATTTGTCATTAACACCCGCTCTTCTTTATACGAACATGGTCGAAAAGAGAGAAGAACTTCCTTTTCCAGAGGGTTGGGAGATATTCGGGCTGGTCTTGGCTATTGGATAGTAGCACCAGGAAGAAAAAAGCATGCCTTAGCAGCTGGTTTTTCTATAAAACTACCTACGGGAAATTACCAGGCATTGGATCTGTTTTACAATGTCGGGCCGAATGGTGGTTCCGAGGTTCGTCCTGTGGATCAATCTATACAACCTGGAGATGGAGGCTTTGGGATATCCTTAGATTTTCAATATTACCAATCCATATTTTCGGGTATAACTGGTTATATTACTGGTTATTATCTTTCAAACCCCAGAGAGATGAATGGCGTTCGTACTTTTAGAGAAACGTTAAACCCGATATTAAAAAATGAATCAATCATGTCTGTATCCGATCAATATAGTTTTCGGGCAGGGCTCATGACGGGTAGTAATCAAAAGGGTTTTTCCGGCATTATTGGCGCACGATATGAAGGCGTTCCCGTTAGAGATGTACTCGGCGGAAGTTTAGGATTCAGGAGACCCGGGAGTATCATTTCTCTTGAGCCGGGAATAAATTATATGAAAGGAGGCACGAATATTCAGTTAAGTGTGCCTATTGCGGTGAGAAGAAGCAGGCCCCAAAGTGTTACCGACATAGAGACATCTAAACTAACAGGTCAGTTTAGGAACGGAGACGCTGCCTTTGCTGATTACCTCATCAACCTTCGATATTCTGTTCAGATAAGTAAAAAGAAATAAATCGTTGTTGTTTATAAAAATGTTGTCCTCCATGGCGAAAGATCATTCCAAATTAGTCTTTTACCCTGGAGGACAACCCTTCACATTACTTTAACTCAGCTAAAAGCAAGCGAATAGCCTCTTCTAATTGCTGATCTTTCCCTGTTGAAATTTTATCAAAATCGTTCCAAACGGTAACATCTGGGTAAGTCTGAGCATTTTCCAGATACTTCCCGTCCGTACCTTTTACGCCCAAAGAAGGAACACCCCAGCGGATGGCATTATCCTGGAGGACTTCCCAACCAGCGAAGGTACATGTGCCTGGAATAGGTTGCCCCACTAATTTACCAAGATTTAATTCTTTGATCATATAGGCATAACAGTGACCATCGGAATAATTAGCTTCATTGGCCAGTGAGATGATAGGTTTAGTCCATCTGAAATTAGGTTCAAATCCAGCGCTTCTATTATCGACGGCATAATCCATAAATTTTTTCCCTGAAAAGAAAGTGGCCAGATCGGCTACTAAATCACCACCGCCATTGAATCGGGTATCTACTACGAGCGCTTTTTTATTAAAAAATTTACCCATCGTTTCCTCAAAGACCGTTCTATACGCACCGTCGCTCATTCCAGGAATATGAATATAACCTAGCTGACCAGAAGACAATCTATCTACCTCATCTTGATTTTTCTTCACCCATCTTTTGTAAAGCAGACGACTTTCTTCTGCCAGGCTGATGGGTTGCACCACCATTTCCACTGACTTCCCGGAATCTTGCACTGAAATGAGTACATTTTTACCAGCCTTTCTATTTAGGAAAGCGGCGAGATCCGTATTTTTATCGAAAAGAAGTCCGTCAATACTGGTGATGATGGCGCCAGGTCCAATTTTCAGGGCAGCCTTATCTAAAGGACCGCCGACGATTATTTCTTTAATTTTCCAACCATTTCCCGTAAAAGAAGGATCGAAGAATACCCCAAAAGAAGCAGTTTCGTCATCTTGCGGGGTGGCATTTGAATATCTTGCACCACTGTGAGAGATATTCAATTCGCCCAATAATTCTGAGAGCAGCTCTGCAAATTCATGACCATTAGATATATGGGGAAGATGCTTTAAATAATCTGTTTTATAATCATTCCAGGGAACGCCATGAAAAGACTGGGTATAAAAAGTACTTTCCGTTTTTCTACAAACATGGTGAAACATGTATAATCTCTCAGCGGCCACATCCAGGACCATTTCACCCTGAATTGAAACAGATTCCTGTTTACCAGATTCAGGATTAATTTTCATTATGCCCCCGGAGGCATTTAAGAAAATATTTTTAAAATCCTTATCCCAGGTTAAATTTCCACTGGAAGCATTAAGATTTGAGATAATTTTTGATTCTTTAGTTCTAAGATTTAAGGACCAAAGATTAAAACCCTTTTCATACCTTGCTAAGTAGAACAAGGTTTCTCCGTCCTTACTAACCACAGCATCAGAGATTGAGGTAGAGTTTAAGGTCCATTTCACTTTACGACTATCTATATTTTTCCAATCAATTTGCAAGAGATTCAAGGAATCTTTTTTTGCAGTGGAATCTCTTTTTAATTTCTTATCGGACATTTCTTTCGCCAAGGCAAATTCCTCTTTAGACAAATTATATTTATCAAAAGCCTCTTTTGTAAGATAAATAGCATATATATCTAACTGACTATTGCCACTTTGAGCGACTGATTTTAAACCATCTCTATTACTAAACCAAAAGATGGCCTCCCCGCCGAGCGCAAATTTGGCATTAAAATCCTGGAAGCCACTTTCAGTGATATTAATGGGTTTTGATTTACCATCTGCGGCCACTAATCCAATTTCCCCAACGGCGGATCCAGGCAGGCTATAATCAAAGATCAACCATTTATTATCGGGACTCCAGGTAAAATACTGGTCATTTTCACCCATAGCAAAGAGATGGTCTTGTCCTAAGATAGTTCTAAACTGGCCACTTTCCTTATTCCAAATTTTCAAGGTCATTCTATTTTCAATAAACGCCAGTTCTTTGCCATTTGGGGAAAATAGGGGTTGGTAGCAATTATTTGCATTTGTAAAAAGAATTTTTTCAGAAAGCAAAGTAGAAGAAGAGAAATAAAGTTCTTCTGAGCGAATCCTGGTAGATTCAAAAATTTGCCAGCGGTTCCCTCTTTCAGAAGCATAAACCAGCGACTTACCGTCTGGAGAAAAGCTAACGGAAACCTCCTGTTCAGGTGTTTTTGTAATTTGTTTTGTCATACCCCCGTCCACAGAGGAAACAAACACTTCACCTCGATAGATATAAGCTACCTCTTTACCGTCTGGAGAAACTGCCATACCGCGCACGCCACCTTTAACGGAGAGAATTTGCTCATTATTCTTTCTATTTTCATTAGAGATTTTAACATCTACTAATTTTGGAGCACCTCCATCTTTCAAAGTATAGATACTACCGTCAAAACTAAAACAGAGTATTCCCGCATCGGATTGAGAGAGGAATCGAACGGGATGCTTAGCAAATTTGGTAACCTGTATTACTTTTGAAGGATTATCTAAGGTTAATTTGCAGACATTAAAAGAACCAAACTGTTCACTCAGATAAATCACCGATTTACCATCTGCTGAAAAGACAGGATTTCTGTCTTCCCCATGAAAAGCCGTTAATTTAGTATGTTTATTCAGTTGTTGATTAAAAAGCCACAAATCTCTGGCGATAGAAGAAACGTGGTGTTTTCTCCATGTATTTTCTCCCCCTTTTTTATCGTGATAAACCCAAAGATTTCCATTTTTATGTATAGAAATATCTTCAGCCGGGGTGGTCCAAACTTGCTGAACTTGCCCGCCGGTCAGAGGTACTTTATACACCTCCGGTTGAGAACCTGTAGGAAACTGGCGATTTTCAGCCAGATCCTTTTGTGCGGAACCAAAAACAATAAATTTATTATCGGTTGTAAACTCATAGGGATAATCCGGGGCGGAATGATAGGTTAACCTTTTTGGTGTACCTCCGTTTACAGGAACGGTAAAAATATCGAAATTACCAAATCTGTCAGACGAAAATGCGATAGTTTTGCTATCATTTGACCATACTGGCATAAAGTCGTGCGCCTCGTGAAAGGTAAGAGGCACTGCTTCACCTCCTTGGGTTGGAACAAGCCAAAGATCACCTTTATAGGTAAAAACTATTGAATTCCCATCGGGTGAAATAGCTGAATATCTCAACCAGGTTGGACTATTTTCAGCTATAGAAGCAAACCAAAGAGAACAAAAAATAAATAAAGCGGGAAAGATTTTCATACAATTTGACGTTTATCTGAACAATAATAGGATAAAGTTACTTATTTAAATAAACCGTTTCCTTTGGCAGAAATAATTACGTCGAAAAAAGTTATATTTATGAATATGAAATGGATAGCGACTTTTATTGGAACATTGATTTATTTCTATGGATTTGGCCAGAAGCTGATAGTTTCTGATGAAATTCCTTTGCGAAGTGAGGTAAAGTACGATATTTTAGGAGAAATAAAGGGTAACGCATTAATGATGAGTACCATTGGCCTGAAATATGAAATTTCGGGCTTTGATGAACAGATGAGAAATTCCTGGACAAAGGAGTTAAATTTCGAGAAGAAGCAGATCGGCATCATGGGCTACAACGTCAGGGAGAGTGATTTCACCTTAATCTATCAAGTCAGGCAACAAGGAGACACCTATTTGCGTGCACATAGGTATGACGCGTCAGCTAATCTGAAAGACTCAGTCACATTAATTAACATGGGTTTTATTGTATTCTTTCCAGAATATGAAATGGTTATATCTGAGGACAGGAATAAGGTTTTATTTTATGCGATTGACAAAGGAAATGAGCTACACGCTTTTGTGCTTGACAATGAGACGATGGACTTACTATGGGAGAAGCGAATAGTCATTGACAGTTACAGTAATTTTGACAATCCAATGTCTGTAACCATTGATAATGAAGGAAATATGTATTCTTTCATACAGGAGAGTATATATAAACAAAGAAGGGAAGAGGGTCATTTCAGGCTAATCATTTATGGTAAAGGACAATCTGGCCCTAAAATTTCAACGATACATTTAGGAGAAAAAGTAGTGTATGATGCACGGTTCATATTCGATAACCTGAATAAAAAATTAATTGCATCGGGATTCTATTATAATAGGAATCCTGAAAAAGCGGAGGGATATTTTCTTGTAAATCTTAGTCCTGAGGGAAATTTAGAAAAGGCAAAATTACAGGCATTCAACGATCGGTTTGTGTCAGATTTAGAGGGTAAAGATTCGAGAAATAACCGGGGCATAATGAATATTAACATTGCTGATCTTATTTTAAGACAAGACGGGGGGCTTTTAATTATAGGGGAAGAATCGCAGGATATGGAGCGGCGGATCAATAATATGAACCGGATGATGTATGATAATTTCAGCCGCAGCATAATAGATTATTATTACAACGATATATTCATCATAGCTATTAATCCGGACGGGGAATTTCATTGGCAGTCCATTTTATATAAGAAACAATATTCTCAGGATGACATGGGGGCCTTTTCCTCTTTTTTCATATTTCGGACGCCTGAAAAATTGCATCTTCTTTTCAATGATGAGATAAAATATGAGAACACGGTAAGTGAATATTTATTAAGAGGCGATGGAAAATCGGAACGAAAAAGTATTTTAAGTACTGAAAATCAGAAAATAAGACTTCGTTTTAAAGATGCCTTACAGGTCAATGCCCAGCGTATCATCATACCTAGTGAAAGGCGGGGAAGACTTCGTTTAGCCCGGTTAGAATTTTAATTAATACCCAAACAAATAAAGAATGCTTAACGAGAAGCAAATCATTGAATCTGCCTGGGATAACAGGGAGCTTTTAAAAGAAAGCGGCACAAAAGAAGCTATTTTCTCTGTTATTGAACAACTGGATAAGGGCAAATTGCGTGTTGCCGAGCCTGACGAATCAGGAAATTGGCAAGTCCATGAATGGATAAAAAAAGCGGTGGTACTTTATTTTCCCATTAGTGAAATGGAAACGATAGAAGTTGGCCCCTTTGAGTTTCACGACAAAATTCCCTTAAAGAAAGGATATGCTTCACAGGGAGTTCGTGTAGTACCGCATGCGATTGCCAGACATGGTTCCTTTTTAGAAAGAGGGGTAATCTTAATGCCTTCCTATGTAAACATCGGGGCATGGGTTGGCAGCGGTACGATGGTTGATACCTGGGCAACGGTAGGTTCATGCGCCCAAATTGGCAGAAACGTGCATTTAAGTGGTGGCGTCGGTATTGGAGGCGTCCTTGAACCGCTTCAAGCAACACCTACTATTATCGAGGACGATTGTTTTATTGGCTCCCGATGTATTGTCGTTGAGGGGGTAAGGGTAGGAAAAGAAGCTGTTTTGGGAGCTAATGTGGTATTAACCAAAAGCACCCACATTATAGATGTAACTGGTTCAGAACCAATCACTCACAAAGGATACGTTCCTCCCGGATCAGTAGTCATTCCCGGAAGTTACACTAAAACATTCCCAGCCGGATCCTATCAGGTTCCCGCGGCTTTAATCATTGGAAAACGGAAAGAATCTACAGATAAAAAAGTATCCCTAAATGATGCTTTAAGAGAGCACAATGTAGCTGTTTAATTTTCACTTCATGAAGTATTTAATTGTTGGCCTTGGAAATAAAGGGGCTGAATATGCTGAAACCAGGCATAATATTGGTTTCAAAGTAGTAGATGAACTAGCCAATGCCGCCAGTGTTTCATTTCAAAATGAAACACTGGCGCACATAGCCAGGATAAAGTATAAAGGGAAGCAGCTTATTTTAGTAAAACCTACCACTTATATGAATTTAAGTGGGAAGGCTGTTAATTACTGGATGCAGAAAGAAAAAATTGACAAAAACAATTTACTGGTTATTGTTGATGATTTGAATTTTGATTTTGGAACGGTTCGTTTAAAGCCCCGGGGAAGTGACGGTGGGCACAATGGGCTTAAAGATATCCAGGCCGTGCTAAACGGTACTGAGTATCCGAGGCTAAGAGTCGGGATAAGTCGTCCGGAACAAAAAGGGATACAAGTTGATTATGTTCTTGGCGAATGGAGCGAAGAGGAGAATAAGCAACTCAGCAAAATTATTTCCAAGAGTGCCGATGCCGTAAAAAAGTTTGTTTCTTTAGGCATTAGTTTGGCTATGAACGAGATAAACAAATAGGTTATTTCTCACAAAGAATTAGCAAATCCTTTACTGCGTCCATAAGTAAATCAACCCCAATATTTGGTTTGTACTTAGGCAGCCCGACGGTAAGTTCCGCTTTTTTTATTGCTTCCATCAGAATTAATTTATCTTGAGAAACGGTAGTACCTCTATTTGCTTCATGTAATTGATCTGCCAAATAGATTTGTTCTGTTTGCCCTGGTGTTGGAACGAAAATGGCTTTCTTCCCAAAAAAGGCAAGGTCCATAAGGGTACTATACCCAGCTCTACAGAGAACCATTTCACTGTTTGCAATTAAAAGAGATAACTCACTGGCTTGAACGTAGGGAAAAACAGTTAAATTCCCCTCTGTAAAGGAAGCTGCATTTACTTGATTGGGAAGCCCCTGAACTAAAGCATAATTTCCATCGAGAGAGACTACTTGTTCCCTAATGATATTTTCAAGATAAGTTCGTTGAGGTTCTGGCCCCGAGAGAAGAAAGAGCACTTTAAAAGTAGGGTTAATTAAATCCTCTTGAGGAGCTAATCTGCTTAAAGGCCCGATACATCGGGCATTTTTCACCATTGGGTGGGCCAATTTGCCAGCCAGCGAGGAAGAAGCCTCGGGCATATCGGGAATCCAACAGGCGTTAAATTGATTTATTAAAAGCTGCACATATTTTTGAATACCCTTTTCGACAGAAGGCAAAGGAACGATAGGATAAACCTGATGAGTAACGAGGATAGAAGGAATATCTGGATGAAAACAACCGTATCTGTTATCAGAAATTACAGCCTTTATTTTATTATTTTTATATAGCGCTTTCACTACTTGTTGTTCTTTAACAAAGGTAGAAAGAAGCTGAGGTAATTTCAGCGCAACGTTCCAAAGCATATTTTCTTTGGGGTAACGCATATTATATTCGGGAAGGAGGACGAATGGTAAATCTGGGAATTCGAGTCTCAATACTTTAAGAGAGTCCCCACAACCTCCCAATAAAACAGGTTGTTTTAAAGCTAATAAACAGCGAATAATCGGAATACACCGAGTAGCATGACCTAAACCCCAGTCTAAAGGAGTTACCAAAATAGCTGGTTCATTAATTTCGGGAAAAAATTTACTTCCTGATGCTGCCTGGTTATTTAGAAAGACTGTCATTGGCGGTACAAATTTGAACTTTTAAAAGAACAAAATTGAAGGCTATTTATTAACTTGGTGTAAAACTGATATTAAATTATCTTTAAGGTATGAAAAAAATAAAAATAAATTACGTTTCCATACTGTTTGTGATCATTTCCCTTTTAATAAATGCTTGCAAAACAGGATGTGGCTGTCCGATGAACTGATAAGAACTATGAATTTAGCCTAATCTGATCATTATTTTCGTCAAAAAATTGGTATCCTGAAATATGTTGTTCATTGGAAGGGGCAATTTTTATCCATTTCATGTGACGGAAGGACCATTGCAATTGTTTACTATACAACCCCATTTTAAGAAAGGCATGAATGTAAGGATGCGCGACGATAGTAATTTTAGCTGAAGGTCTGGATTGAAAGATAAAATTCAGATCACGTTCAATATCATCCACTATAAGGATAGAAGGATTGATTTTACCAGTTCCGTTACAAGTTGGACAAACCTCTGTTGTATCAATTTTCACTTCAGGACGAACTCTTTGACGAGTAATCTGCATCAAGCCGAACTTACTCAAGGGCAAGATAGTATGTTGCGCTCTATCTTTTTTCATTGCTGCCCGCATGACACTGAGCAGGTCCTTCTTATACTCAGAGTTTTTCATATCGATAAAATCGACGATGATAATTCCTCCAATATCTCTTAAGCGAAGTTGCCTGGCAATTTCCGCAGCGGCCTCGACATTAACCCTCATTATAGCCTCATCGGCATTTTGGGAGCTCATTTTATGGCCACTATTGACATCGATGACATGCATTGCCTCAGTATGCTCGATCACAAGGTAAGCACCACTGGGAAGGGAGGCAGTTTTACCGAAGGAAGACTTAATTTGTTTAATAATTCCCATTGATTCAAAAATGGGATTATTACCTTTATAAAGCTGAACTATACCTACTTGATCGGGAGCGATAGTAGCTAAATAATTACGAATACTCTGGTAAAGATCTTTGTCATCGACCAGTATTTTATTGAAAGAATCGCTAAGAAGATCTCTTAATATACTTGATGTTTTGTCAAGCTCACTGAGCAATTTCATTGGCGCTGCACCTTTATGAAGAGAAGAGAATAGATCATTCCATTTACCCATCATAAAGCCTAATTCTTCATGAAGATCGGCTACTAATTTACCTTCTGCGGCGGTACGAACAATGATACCAAAGTTTTTAGGTTTGATACTTTCTATGAGAAGTTTAAGTCTTTTTCTCTCTTCGTTATTGGCAATTTTTTTAGAAACGGCAACAATATCAGAGAAAGGAGTTAAAACTAAAAATCTACCTGGAATAGTAATTTCACAACTTAAGCGAGGGCCTTTGGTTGAAATAGGCTCTTTTAAAACCTGGACGAGTAGGAGGTCGCGTTTTGCAAGGACCTGATCGATTCTCCCTGTTTTAACAATTTCCGGATCCAGCGTAAAATGATCAAGCGTTGGAGTATTTTGGCTACCATTTACGGCTGACTGGGTAAATCTGGTAAGAGATTTGAGTTTTGGCCCCAGGTCGGTATAATGCAAAAAAGCATCTTTATTATGTCCTATCTCAATAAAAGCAGCATTTAAGCCAGGCATTAATTTTTTAACACTCCCTAAAAAGATATCACCCACAGAAAAGTTATTATTAACTTTTTGCGAATGAATTTCAACAAGATGAGCATTTTCAATTAAGGCAATTTCCACTTCTGTTGAAGTCGAGGAAATAACAAGTTCTTTTTCCACAAGAGAATAATTTAGAAAAAATAGCAGAAAGGAATGTTTCTGTAAAAGCAAAAATAGGGTAATAATTAAGTAAATTATCCATAAAAAATCATAGATAATTCACTTAATTAACCACAAATGGGAGCGGAAACAAATATACATTCCCTATAAACCCTTAACAGAAGGGCTAAAGACTACCTATTTTTTCTTTTTGTGACGATTCTTACGTAATCTTTTCTTTCTTTTGTGAGAAGCTATTTTATGTCTTTTACGCTTTTTTCCACATGGCATAATATTCTTTTTTTAGAGTTTAAAAATTATTTTATTGAATTACGACATTTCTCTGAGGCTTTGTCAGCCAGATCAGAATTTGACGTTTCACGATAAGCTTTTTCGAGTAAGCAATAAATTTGAGGCTGATTATTATCTAGATTAAGAGATTTTTCTAACCTTACCACTGCCTTCTCAAACTGCCCTGTTTGAATGGCTAAACGCCCAAGATGAAAAAGAATTCTTGCATTATCAGGATAATTTTTATCAAGGTCCAACAGCATTTTAACCCCTTTCATAGGATTATCCTGGGGAGGGACTTCTGTTAGTACGAGGGCCAGATTTAATTTGTTAGCCCAATCTTCAGGAGCAAGAGATATGGCATTTTCAAAAGCAGTTACTGCGTGAGCGGCGGCAAAATCTCTTACTTTGGCATCCTCTTTTTGAGGAATTGCTTGTCCAAAAGTTGTACCAGCAATAGACCAGGCCTCGGGCGTTGGAAACCATTCTGCCAACATTTCAGCATAAGCACCAGCGATAGCAGGGAATCCTAAGTCGTACCATTTTGCCGACAATTTACGAGCAATTTCTGCCTTTTTATTAAGATCTGTATTTTTATCTAAATCTTTATTTAGATTTTCTAATAGAAGCAAATCAGTTGAACTAAGTTTCTTTTTAGCATATATTTCAAGCACTTCGCGTGTAGTATTTTCAACTACCAATGCCCTTGTTTTGGTCATTTCTTTAACATCGGAAGCTTTTGTTTCGCAACCTACATACATTGTCAGGAGTAATAAAACCGATAAAAACAAAACAAGATATTGAACTCTATACATGAGGCTAAGAAAAAAAACGTAAGAAAAGATTAATCTTCCATTCCTTCATCGGAAGGCAACGAAGTTACATTACTTTTTACTTGTTCAACAAAAATCTTCGCTGGTTTAAATGCAGGGATGAAATGTTCAGGAATTTCAATAGCAACATTCCTTTTGATGTGCCTTCCAATCTTCTTAGCTCTTTTTTTGATAATAAAACTACCAAAGCCACGAATATAAACATTCTCACCTTCCGACAGTGAAATCTTAACTTCTTTAAAGAAAGCCTCCATAGCGACCAAAACATCTACTTTTGGAACACCTGTCTTCTCAGAAACGGAAACTACCAAATCTGCTTTTCTCATTGATATCTGTTGGTTTTGAAAGGTTTGTGAAAAAAAATTATTTTTAATAGATGGGCAAAGGTCGTATTAATTTCCCAATTATTTAAGGAAAAGTGATAATATTTTAAATTAAATTAAAGTGTAAAAACAAATTTATTCATTTTATCATTAGATAGATAGTTACCTTTAATATTTGTTAACTTAGCCTGTTCATTCAATCTTTAAATAGGACGGAAATATTTGCTTATGTTATTATCAATGACTGGTTTTGGTAGAGTTAAATTATTGTGGAAAAATAAAACGATTATTGTAGAGATTAGGTCTCTCAATAGTAAGATTTTCGATTTACGCACGAAAACGCCACAAAACTACCGGAATAAAGAAGCGGATATTCGAAAAATATTGTCCGAAAAATTCGAAAGAGGAAAAATTGATTTGGTTTTAGAAATTCATTGTGAAACAGACGAGCCGGAAAACCTTATAAACAAAGTACTTTTCGAAAAATATTACCGGGAATTAAACCAACTAAAAAATAGTTTAGGTTTAGGCGAAGTAGATTTTTTCCAATCTATTTTAAGGTTACCCAATGTTGTAGCCAGTGGCGAGGAGGAATTTTCAGAAGAAGAATGGTCAATGGTTTTACTTACCATTGCAGACTGTATTAAGGAACTAAATGACTATAGGGAAAAGGAAGGGCAATCGATTGAAACAGATATGAAATATAGGATTCAAAACATTGAAGCTTCCCTTTCAAAAGTTCCGGGGCATGAACCGGAACGAATACAGAGAGTGAAGGACAGATTAAGAGAAAATCTTGCCCAATACGAAGGCAAAGAAAAGATAGATGAAAACAGATTTGAACAAGAGATTATCTATTTTCTAGAAAAAATGGATATAACTGAGGAGAAACATAGGTTATCGCAAAATTGTGCTTATTTTATGGAAGAACTGGAGAAGCCAGAAAAATCAAAAGGACGCAAATTAGGATTTATTACCCAGGAAATTGGTCGTGAAATAAACACGTTAGGTGCCAAAGCTAATCATGCGGCTATACAAAAGCTGGTAATTTCCATGAAAGATGAACTAGAAAAAATCAAAGAACAAGTAGCCAATGTCCTCTGAGCTCATCCAAAAAAAAGTTATTGGGCCAGTAATTATCATTACGGCACCATCAGGTTCTGGAAAAACTACCTTCGTAAAACATCTTTTATATCAATTCCCCTCATTAAATTTTTCTATTTCTGCTACTACAAGGACTAAAAGACCAATGGAAGAGGACGGGAAAGATTATCATTTTGTCACTACTGACATATTTCAGAGCTTTAGGGAACAAGGTTTATTGGTTGAATGGGAAGAGGTTTATCCCAATCAATTTTATGGCACCTTATATTCCGAGCTAACAAAAATATGGGAGAGAGGAAATATTGTACTATTTGACGTAGATGTTAAAGGAGCTCTTGCTTTAAAGAGTAAATTTAACACCGATGCACTATCTATTTTTATAAAGACGCCGTCACTGGATATTTTAAGAGAAAGACTTAAAAAGCGATTAACCGAGACTGAAGAAAGTCTTGAGAAGAGAATTTCAAAGGCAGAACAAGAGATTAGTTACGCCAATTCTTTTGATATTGTCTTAGTAAATGACGTATTAGAAGACGCTCAGCAACAAATAGTTGATATTATTAATCATTTTATGACCCAGTTAAAACATACATGGAAACACGATGCAACCAACCTTTAGTTATCATTAGTGTTGACACCTTCTATCAGGAAAAATATTCAGCACCTGTGGAGGGTAAATATGTTCACGCTTACAGGATTACCATTGAAAACAAAAGTGAATTTCCGATAAGACTACTTAAACGATCCTGGAAAATAATGCAAGGGAATGGTTTGATTAAGAAGGTAAAGGGAGAGGGTGTTTTAGGTCAGCAACCCATTATAAAACCCTCGGGAACTTTTCAGTATATTAGCTGGTCATCTATGCAAAACAATTTTGGCAAAATGGAAGGTATCTATTATATGGTTAACACTTTGAATGAGGAGCATTTTAGTGTTAAAATACCTTCATTCTTGTTAATAGCACCCGATTTATTAAATTAAAAAAGCCGATAGAATACATCCATCGGCTTTTTGATTTTAATCCTTGATAGAGATTAGTTCTTTTTTGCGGCATCAAAAATTCCTTTTAGAGGAACATCAACAACTACCTCAGAACGACGGTTAGCTGCTTTCCCAGCTTTGTCGCTATTAGCTGACTTTGGCATTGATTCACCACGACCAACGGCTGCTACCTGATTAGGGTTTACACCATTTTTAACCAATTCACGAACGATAGCAAGTGAACGAAAAGTCGAAAGCTGCCAATTGTCCTGCAGAGCAGAACCAGAGTTAACTTTTGCATTGTCTGTGTGACCTTCAATTAAAAGTTTTAAATTTGGATTCTTCTTTACAGATTCAGCCAAACCTTTAATTGCATCGCGTTCTGCACGAGTTAGCCTGTAAGAACCACTTTTGTAATTTACCGGGCTAGTCATAACATAAAGGCGACCATCTCTTTCTTCCAATTTCAAACCACTTCCTTCATAAGAGGCAAATACACCATTAATTTCGGCTTTCACCTTGTCTAATTCTGCAGATGTCATATTCAGCTTCTCCTGAACTTTTGCAATCTGGCTTTTAGTGTTATTCAATTCTGTTTTAATAGAACCGATTTCACCATTCATACGAGTCTTTTCAGATTCGAATTGAGCAGCTAGGGCATTCTTATCTTCTTCAAGCTTTTTGAGCTTATTTTGAGTGTCCGCCAAAGCCGCGTCCGATGCTGTTTTGCCGGTTACTAAATCATCATATTTCTTTTTTGAAACACAAGACTGAAAAGATCCCAAAGCAAAAGCAACGATAAGCAGGTAGTTTAAAAAACGCATGTGATTACTATTTTAAAATTTCATAAATGCCAGATAAAACTCTCAGGAATTTTTTGTGTTAATTACTTAGAATTTTTTGTTCTAATGCAAAAGAAAGAATAATTACACAATTAAACAAAGATTTTAGCCGATTTTAAAAAAACTAAATTTGCCTTTATCTCTGGTGTCTTATCAAAAATAGATTAAAACACTTATATTTGATTTTAATAATGGTTTTTCGGCCATTAATTTTTAACCACAAGTTTTGCGCGTTAGATGGAATATCCAATTACTACTGAAGGAAAATATCAATTTGTTGAGACTAAAGGTCAAGGAGAAACCATAATATTATTACACGGTTTATTTGGAACCTTAGATAATTTTCAATACCTCCTTAAGGATTTTGGTAATACTCACAACGTGATTGCCCCTATAATGCCTGTTTTCGAGCTTCCTCTCCGACATGTATCTGTAGATGGTTTAGTCGATTTTATGGTTGGATTTGTTGCTTTCAAAAAGTTGCAAAAGTTTCATATATTAGGAAATTCCCTTGGTGGCCATATTTCTATTTTGTATGCCCTGAAAGAACCCAGCCATGTACTTTCTCTTATTTTAACGGGTAGTTCTGGTTTATATGAAAAAGCGATGGGGACTACTTTTCCCCGTCGTGAAGACAAAGAATATATAAGAAAAAAGATTCAATCCACTTTTTACGACCCTGCTTCTGCTTCTGATGCAATGATTGACGAGGTTTTTGCGGCGGTAAATGATCGTGGAAAACTCATTCGTGCCATTTCTATGGCAAAATCTGCGCTAAGACATAATCTGGCCGATAAACTCGGACAGATAAAAAACCCAGCTTTGCTAATTTGGGGAAAACAGGATGAAATAACCCCTCCTTTTGTTGGAGAAAAATTTAAGGAGTTATTACCCAATTCAACTTTGTTTTTTATTGATAAATGTGGCCATGCCCCTATGTTGGAAAGGCCTGTAGAATTTAATAAATACCTGGCGGATTTCCTGAATAAACTGGTACTATCCCGTGGGTAAAAACCAGTCATCACCATGCGTTTTCTTTCATTTTTTACGCTCACTTTTCTATTAATCTCTTGTATATCAAGCAAAAAAAGTAGTCCTATTACTTTTGAACCTGTTGAACTCAGAGATTTAGATACCCTCACAGTAAATGCCGACAAACCCTCTACGCTTAAAGTAGCGGAAGATTATGTACTTCCTGTTTATCAGGCTTCCAATGAAAGAAAAGTTGATTTGTTACATACCTTACTTCATCTCTCCTTTGATTGGGAAAATGAAAAAGTTATGGGTTCCGCAACGCTTCATTTAAAGCCCTATTTTGACACTATTCAAATGGTCAGCTTAGATGCCAAACAACTGGAAATAAAGGAAATACAACTTCAAAATAAAAATCAGTACTCCCCTATTCCCTTTGAAAATACGGGAAGTCAACTACATATTTATCTTGGAAGATCTTTTACGAGAAATGAAGATTTTAAGATCTTAATCACTTATGAGGCAAATCCTTCTTCAACGGGAGGCAGTGCCGCAATTACGTCAAATAAAGGATTGTTTTTCATTAATCCAAAGGGAACAGACGTTAGTAAACCAAAACAAATATGGACACAAGGAGAAACCAACTGGAATTCCCGATGGTACCCAACCATAGATCACCCAAATGAAAGAGCCACGCAGGAAATCAACTTAACGGTCGATTCAAATTATGTAACCCTTTCCAACGGGAAATTACTATCATCTATTTCCCTTGAAAATGGACTCAGGACCGATAAATGGTTTATGGATCAGCCTCATGCACCCTATTTAACCATGATAGCTGTTGGAGAATACGCTGTTGTAAGGGAATATTGGAATGAGATAGAATTATCATACTATGTTGAACCGGCTTTTAAGGCGCATGCTAAAAATATTTTCCCTCACACTAAAGAAATGATGGGGTTCTTTTCTGACATTTTAGATTACCCCTATCCCTGGTCAAAATATGCACAAATCGTTGTAAGGGATTATGTTTCCGGGGCTATGGAAAATACCACTGCTTCTGTTTTTGGTGAATTTGTTCAAAGGACAAGTCGCGAATTAATAGACGACAAAGAAAATGAAAGAATTGTAGCCCATGAGCTCTTTCACCATTGGTTTGGTGACCTGGTTACCTGTGAAAGCTGGTCGAACCTTACTTTAAATGAGGGTTTTGCCAATTACAGCGAATATTTATGGTTTGAACACAAATATGGCAAAGATGAGGCTGATTATCATTTGATGAACGAGCGGCAAACCTATATTTCTGACGTTATCTATAATCTTCATCCTTTAATTCATTTTAATTATAAGGATAATGAAGAAATGTTTGATTCCCACAGTTATAATAAAGGTGGAAGTGTTTTACATGTTTTGAGAAATTATCTTGGTGACGAAGCCTTTTTCTTAGGCTTGAACAGGTATTTAAACAAAAATTCCTTTCAGTCAGTAGAAGCACACCATTTGCGTTTGGCCTTTGAAGAGGTAACTGGAAAAGATTTAAACTGGTTTTTTAATCAATGGTTTTTCGAGAAAGGTCATCCAGAATTAAATTATGATTATCAATACGATGCCTCTTTAAAACAACTTTCTGTAACGGTAGAGCAGGTTCAAAACCCCGACAGAATGCTACCCATTTTTATTTTACCAACATCTATTGGTATCCAAATGGGAGATTCCTTACACTTTGAAAAGATAACAATAAACGAACGAAAGCAAAAATTTATATTTCCATTATCTGCTGCGCCTGTTTGGGTAACATTAGATCCGCACCGCATTTTACTAGCTGAAATAAAAGCTATTAAAACGCGCCAGGATATATTGAATCAATTTAAATTGTCTCCCTCTGTGATAGATAGAATGGAAGCTATAAACATGTTTTCTGAAGAATCGACCTTGCCCCCTTATGAAATGTATCTTCCTGGATTAAATGATTCATTCTGGGCTATTAGAAAGAAAATACTTACCCTTTTACCTGAAGAAAGAAAAGAAGAACTTATTCCAGTCATTGTTAATATGGCTTCAAAGGATGCCCATAGCGAAGTTCGTGCGGCGGCTATCGAGGTTTTAATGAATTGGGATGATGAGTCAATAGATGAAATTGCCATAAAAGGCATTGAGACAGATTCTTCTTATCTCATTATAGCCGCATCATTACAAGTATTATTTACGAAAAATAATGCCCAAACATTCGCTTATGCCGAAAAATTAGAGTCCGAAAGTCACCCAGCGATATTAAATGCCATTGGAATGATTTATGCCAACCAAAAAGTTCCTGGGAAAATATCTTTTTTTAGAGAAGGCTTGAACAAAATAAACGATTATGAAATTCTTGCTTTCTATGAAGCATTTCTGCTATATGGATTATACACCGGCCCTGAGAATACAGAAGAAGTGATGAATGATTTGCATAAAATAATCTTTGATTTCAACTCGTTACCATGGAAGCGGTTAGGAGGCATGTCCACTTTAAATAATCTTAGAAATTTGTATAGAGAGCAAGCGAATAAATCAAGCAATGCCCTGGAAAAAGGAGCTTTAGAAAAAAAAGTAACTGAAATATCCGGTTGGATAGAAGAAGTTATGAATAAGGAGCAACTTACGGAACTTAAAAACGTTTACCAACAACTTCAATTAGTTGAAAAAGAATAAATAAAATGAATACATCTACCCAGGACCAATATGAAATACTGATTAATAAATTAGATCAGTTTATTCGAAAGTTTTATTTAAATCAGCTGTTAAAAGGAACATTATACAGCGTAGCGTTGATATTAGTTCTTTTTTTAACCATTAATACGCTTGAATATTACTTTTACTTCCCAACTTTTGGTAGGAAAGCTCTTTTATTTTCCTTTTTGGGCATTTCAGGAATATCGCTATTTAACTGGGTATTTGTTCCGTCGGCGAAATATTTTCGTTTAGGACAATTAATTTCACATGAGCAGGCTGCAAATATTATTGGAAGCCACTTTAATAACGTGGGTGATAAATTACTCAATATATTACAGCTAAAGCAATTGGCGAATAACGTGGAGACCCCCGATTTAATCTTAGCGGGAATTGATCAAAAAGCATCAGAAATCAAATTAGTTCCATTCAAGGCTGCTATAAATTTAAATCAAAACAGCAGGTATTTACGCTATGCACTTCCTCCATTATTACTATTATTCATCTTGTTATTTGCGGCGCCTAGTTTGCTTATTGATTCAACAGAAAGACTCATTTACCATGGTAAAGAGTTTATTAAGCCATCTCCATTTCAGTTTTCTGTAACAAACGAAAAATTAGAAGTTTTACAAAATAGCGATTTTGTTTTAAAGGTACGGGTAGAGGGTAATCAATTGCCCGATGAAGCTTTTATAGAGATTGGGGGATATCCATACCGACTTAAAAAAGAAGGTCCTGATCAATTTTCTTATCGCTTCAATAACGTTGCCGAAACCACTCGGTTCAAAATATCTGGTGCGGAAGTAAAATCACCCACTTTTATGCTAAACGTACTTTCAAAACCTACGATACAGGGATTTGAAATTTCATTAGACTATCCATCTTACACGGGTAGAAAGGATGAGACTATTCAAAATATTGGCGACTTGGTCATACCTCAAGGGACCTTGGTGAATTGGGTCTTTGATGCCAACCACACAGACGATATTTCCTTTTATTTTGAGACCGAAAAAAGGAGATCTGAGGCAAAGCGATTCAGTGATTATTTGTTCACTTACAAGAAAAAGACATTAAAAGACGATATTTATCAAGTGTTTTTTAGCAATAAAGCTTTACCAAAAGGTGATTCAGTAAGATATAATCTGAATGTTATACCCGATAAGTACCCAGAAATAAATGCACAGAAATTTGAAGATAGTACCAATAATAAGTTACTATTTCTGGCTGGTGATGCTTCCGATGATTATGGTATAGAAAAAATAAATTTTAATTATTCATTGTTCCGGGGTGATAAACTGATCACTGAGAAAACCCAGATTATCAAACAAAATGAAGGTTCCCCAGTAGCTTTCAGGCATTCATTTGACCTTAGCACTATAAACATTGAACCTGGGGATAATATCCAATACTACTTTGAGGTATTTGATAATGACGGCGTTAATGGCAGCAAATCGGCCAAATCAACCTCGTGGACTTATGAAATGCCAACGGTAGAGGAATTTAAAAAGATGGAAGATTTGAATGAAGATTTGATTCAAAAAAACATGATGGATGCTGCCAAGGAATCCAAAAAATTGCAAGAACAGCTTCAAAAGATGCGTGAAAAATTGTTACAGCAAAAAGAAATGGATTGGCAGACGCGTAAAGAACTTCAACGGATATTGGATCAGCAAAAAGAATTAGAAAAATTGGTTGAAGAGGCTAAGAAAGCCATGGAGGAGAATAAAAAGAATCAGGAAGAATTTTCTGAAAGAAGTGAGGAGATGAAGGAAAAACAGGAGAAACTTGAAGATTTAATGGAAGAGGTGGTGAATGACGAAATGAAGTCTCTGATGGAAAAAATTCAGGAACTTATGCAGGAACTGAATAAAGATGAGGCCTTAAAGATGATGGAAGAAATGGAGATGAATGATAATAAGGTGAATAAGCAAATGGATAGGATGCTTGAGTTATTCAAACAACTAGAGATTGAAAAGGAAGTAACTGAAACGGCTAAAGAACTGGAAAAATTATCAGATAAGCAGGAAGAATTGACGAAAGAAACGGAAGCCAATCAAAAAGATTCCCAAAAGGAATCGCCTGAAAAACAAGAGGAAAAACAGGAGAAATTAATTGAAAAACAGAAAGAGCTGCAAGAAGAATTTAAGAAGGTAGAAGAAAAGTTGAAAGAAATTGCAAAAAAGAATGATGCCTTAGAGAAGCCACAAAAAATGGACGATAAGAAGGAGGACGCAAAGGATATTCAACGGGACATGAAAGACAGCCAGCAAAATCTGGAACAAAAAAAGAATGATAAGGCGAGTAAAAATCAAAAAGACGCGGCCAAGAAAATGAAGGAAATGGCGAGTCAGATGCAAAATCAAATGCAAGCCGGGCAGATGAAGCAAATGCAAATGGATATGAAGACCCTAAGGCAATTACTTGAAAACCTTGTTTCTCTTTCATTTAGCCAGGAAGATTTGATTTCTGAGTTTAATAAAACGGATCCATCTACGCCTAAATTTGTGCAGCTTACCCAAAAGCAAAATAAATTAAAAGACGATTTTAAAATAGCAGAAGATACATTACAGGCCTTAGCTAAAAGAATGATTCAACTTGAAAGCTTTGTAACCGACAAAGTAATGGAAATAAACAGGTCATATAAAGAATCTATCGTTCAGTTAGAGGAGCGGAAAAAAACGACAGCGGCTGATTTCCAACAGCGTGGCATGAAAAGTTTAAACGATCTGGCCTTAATGCTTAGTGAGAGTTTAGAGCAACTTCAACAACAGATGGCCTCAAAAATGAAAGGTCAGCAAATGTGTGCTGATCCAAATAGTCCAGGGCAGGGTGAACCCAAAGATCAGATGTCAGAAGGGCAAGAAAAGTTAAATGAACAGATGAAGGGGAAGCAAAAAGAGGGAAAAAGCCCAAGTGCAAAAGATTTTGCTGAAATGGCTGCTAAACAAGCTGCTTTACGAAAAGCTATGGAAGCAAAACAACGCAAGTTACAACAACAGGGAAAAGGTGGCAATAAAGAGATGCAAGAGATGGTAGAGGAGATGAATAAAACGGAAATAGATTTAGTAAATAAGCGAATGAATGGCGAAGTAATGAAACGCCAGCAACAAATATTAACGAGAATGCTTGAATTTGAAAAGGCGGAGAGACAACAGGACCAGGACGAAAAACGGAAGGCGGAGATAGCTAAAACCACACCAGCACCTATGCCACCCGCTTTAGAAGAATATATCCGCCAAAGGAAAGCTGAGATTCAAAATTATCAAACCGTCTCTCCTTCTTTGAAGCCTTATTATAAGAATTTAGTTGAAACATATCTAAAGTCTTATAAATCAAATAATTGAAATTGAAAGCGTAAAAAAGTATATCCGCATATTGACTTTCTCAATTTTCGGATATACTTTTGCATAAATAATCCCGTGAACACTATTGTAATTGATTAGATGATTATAATCATCTAATGATTTTCAAACCTAACGGTAGTGTATCATGCTTAAACTTCCCTCCAATTTAAGGAGCATTAATGTTCTTGACAGTTTCGTACAGGATGTCGTGCATCAGTACAAAATAAGTCAAGAGGTCCACGGCAATATGTTAATATCGTTAACAGAGGCTGTCACTAATGCTATTACCCATGGCAACCACTATGACGAAAACAAAGTCGTCCAAATCAATCTGCAAAAAAAATCGGACACTATAGCTATTCGCGTTTCTGATCAGGGCTGCGGGTTTGACCCAGCTAGTGTACCTGATCCAACTTGTGATGAAAACATCTGTAAATGTGGTGGAAGAGGCGTGTTTTTAATGCAAAGATTATGCGACCAAATTCATTATAAAGATAACGGTCGCACGGTTGAAATGCATTTCAAAATATGATTTTAGAAAATAATATTCCTGAAGAGGAAATGGATGAAGAAACATCTCCCATCTCCTTTTTTTCAGAAGATATAGCCTTTGAACCTCAACATACAGATCAAATAATCCCCTGGATAGAACATACCATAGAAAAATACGCTTGTAATTTAAGTTTTATAAACTTCATTTTTTGTAGTGATGACTATCTTCATCAGTTAAACGTCAGTTATTTGGACCATGATACTCTTACTGACATCATCACCTTTCCATATAGCACAGCACCACAAATTGAGGGTGATATATTTATCAGCATAGAGAGAGTACGGGACAATGCAGCTACTTACAAAGTAAGTTTTGAGGAAGAACTGCTTCGAGTTATTATACACGGGGTCTTACATTTATGTGGATTTAAAGATAAAACGCCTGCCGAAAAGGAGGAAATGGATCAAAAAGAAAATGAGGCATTAGGACATTACAAAGGAAAGGAACAGGAAGAAAGTAATAATTAATTACTCCATAAAGCAGCGAAAGAAAATAGGATTTCGTTAAACGGAATATAAAAAGGGAATTTTACCTCTCGAAGAGGTATTATTTTACGCTGTTCCTATAAAATATAGATTTATTATCTAAATTTGACCGCAAAAGAGAATTTCAATGATTTTAAAAAAAATCAACTAAACCAAACTGAAACAAAAACTTTAAAGGATTTATTACGAATAAACATTTATTAAGCATTTTTTTTAAACCAGATTTTATGAAACAACGATTTCTGAAACATGTTTTCTCGGTTTTGTGCTTTTCTGTGTTGGCTATTGGAATGGCTAATGCTCAAGGAGGCAAAATCAGTGGAAAAGTGATTGATGCAGGAAATGGAGAGGGACTCATCGGCGTAAACGTCGTTGAAGTAGGAACCTCCAATGGAACTGTTACGGACTTAGACGGTAGCTACACGATTACTGTTGGAGCCAATGCAACGCTTTCTTTTTCTTTTACAGGCTATGCTACACAGAATGTAGTAGTAGGTAACAGTACTACTGTTAACATTAGCTTAGCATTTGAGCAACAAGCCCTAAGTGAGGTTGTTGTGGTTGGTTATGGTACTCAAAAGAAAAAGGAGATTACCAGTGCGGTAACCAGTTTGAAATCAGAAGATTTCAACAGAGGTACTGTAAATGATCCTGCTCAGTTACTTCAGGGTAAAGTAGCAGGTTTGAGTGTTGTACGTCCCGGTGGTGACCCAAATGGTGGTTTCCAGATACGTCTGAGAGGTGTATCAACTGTAGGTGCAAATGCTGAACCGCTGATTGTAATCGACGGGGTAATTGGTGGTTCTTTAAGCACCGTTGACCCTAACGATATTGCTTCTATCGACGTATTGAAAGACGGATCTGCTGCGGCTATTTATGGTACTCGTGGTTCTAGTGGTGTAATTCTTATCACTACTAAAACAGGAAAATCAGGTAAAGTAACTGCTGACTACAATGGTTCTGTTGGTATGGAAAGCTTAGCCAGGAAAATACCTGTTATGACGGCTGATGAGTTCCGTAAAGTTCCAGGTGCTCCAAACTTAGGTGCTACAACTGACTGGTTGGACTTAGTAACTAACACAAGTTATTCTCAGGTTCACAACCTTTCTTTAGGTGGTGGTGTAAATAACACGACTTTCCGTACTTCTTTGAACTTACGTGATGCTAACGGTATTGGTATTAATTCAGGATTTAACCAACTAAATGGTAGAATAAACCTTACACAACTAGCTTTTAATGATAAGGCAACCTTCACTGTCAATGTTTCTTCTACAACTAAAGAAGCAACTTACGGTGACGCCAATTCATTCAGATATGCAGTAATTGCAAATCCAACTATGCCTGTTTATGACAATACGACTACTTCTCCAACTGCAGGTGGCAGATTTGGTGGTTATGCACAACGCGATATCTTTGACTTCTTTAATCCATTAGCGATTGCAGAACAAAATATCCATGATGGAAAAGACACTCGTTTACTTACCAGTGTTCGTGGTGACTATAGTTTGAGCGATGATTTACGTGTTGGCGTTTTCTACTCAAGCCAGTGGGAATCTGATTTCAGAGCTGATTATTCTCCTAAGAATTCAAAATTTGGAGGAGGATTTGGTAGAAAAGGTTTAGCTACAAAGCAAACTAACGAGCGTTACAATGAGTTATTAGAAGCTACCGTTAATTACAATAAATCTATTGGTGCTTCTTCAAACGTAACTTTACTTGGTGGATATTCATACCAGGACTTCGTTTATGAAGGAAGTTACATGCAAGGTGGTAATTTCTTGACAGATGCCTTTACTTACAATAACATGGGCGCTGCCCTTGATTTTGCAAATGGTTTAGGCTCTGTTGGCAGTTACAAGAATTCAAACAGATTGGTTGCCTTCTTCGGTCGTGCTAACTTAAACATAGACGGAACTTACTACGTATCAGCAAGTGCTCGTTACGAAGGATCTTCACGTTTTGGAGCAAACAACAAATGGGGACTTTTCCCAGCTGTTAGTGCGGGTGTTACTTTATCAAATCTATTTGAATTACCTGGTGTAAACAGCTTGAAACTTCGTGGTAGCTGGGGTATTACAGGTAACCAACCTAATAGTTCTTATGCTTCTTTACAGAGATTTGGCCGTCAGGGTAACTTCTTTATCGACGGAGCTTATGTTCCAACTTACGGACCGGTTTCTAATGCAAACCCTGATTTGGCTTGGGAAACTAAAAACGAAATTGACTTTGGTCTTGATTTCGCTATGTTAGACAACCGTTTAACAGGTACCATTGATTACTACTCAAGAACAACAAAAGATTTGATTTTATTAGTTGATGTACCAGTTCCACCAAACCTCTTTGGTCAAACATTGGTAAACATTGGTGAATTATCAAATACAGGATTAGAAGCGGCATTGAATTACAACGTTGTAAGCAAGGAGAAATTCAGCTGGACAGCTGGTATCAACTTAGCTACTTTCAAAACTAAAGTTGAGAGTTTAACTTCAGGTGATTTAAGCTTTGGTAATGGTGGCGTACTTTTCCGTGCCGGAATGGGTTCACCTGGTCAGAACAACACTAACTTGATTCGAGTTAAAGAAGGAGAAGAATTAGGCCAATTATGGGGACCAGTTCAGATTGGTGTAAATCCAAACGGAACACCTCAGTTTAAGGATTTAAATGGTGATGGCAAATTCTGTGATTGCGACGCTGACAGAACAGTGGTTGGACAAGGTTTACCTACTTTAACTGCAGGTATCAATAATTCATTTACTTTTGGAAACTGGGATGTTAACTTATTCTTCAGAGGAGCATTTGGTCACGAATTATGGAATAGCTACCGTGGTTTCTACGAAAACTTAGAAACAACTACAGTTAACAACTATAACATCGTTAATACCGAATATTTAGACCAAAAAGTTACTAAAGCTCAGGTTAATAGCACGCATGTTGAAAAAGGTGATTTCATCAAATTAGATAATGCAACTATTGGCTACAAAATGAATGTTAAAGCGGGATCAGGCGTTAGAAGCTTACGTTTCTACCTTTCTGCTCAGAATCCATTCATTCTTACTGGTTACACAGGTATTGACCCAGAAGTTAGATTTACTGACTCTGAAAATGGCGACCCATTATCACCAGGTATTGAAAGGAGATCAACCTATTTCACTACTCGTATTTTCACATTGGGTGCCAACTTAGGTTTCTAAAATTCAAAAAAATCAAACAATGCAAAATTTATTTTTTAAACGCATATTATTGGTTGGATTTGTGTTAACACTATCTATCCAATCTTGTACAAACCTGGAAGAGGAATTGTACAGCGATATTACTGCGGATAATTTCTTTAAAACAGACGAAGAGTTTATTGCTGCTTTGGGACAAGCTTATGCTTCGTTTGGCGGCTTAGGAAACCACGGTAATCTTTGGTCTTTGAATGAGATTGCTTCTGACGAATTAGTAATCACAACAAAAGGTGGTGACTGGTATGACGGTGGTATTCTTATAAACCTTCACCAACATAACTTTACTTCAGACAACGACTTTTTCAATAACGCATGGGGTTTCCTTTATGGCGGTATTAACACAGCTAACCGTTTGATTTTCTCTTTCGAGAAATTAGGTACACCTGAGTCAAAAGTCTTTATAGCTGAATTACGTGCAGTACGTGCCCTATGGTACTACTGGGCTATGGACGCATTTGGTAATGTTCCTTTAGTGGTAGATTTTACAGCTAAAGAGGCGCCTGCAAATGCTACCCGTGCTGAAGTATATAACTTTATACTTTCTGAATTGAATGCGGTTATTCCTGTTCTTCCAACTTCTAAAGATTCGAAGACTTATGGACGTATGACCAAATGGGCTGCCTTAGCTATCCGTTCTAAATTATATTTAAACTCACAAGTTTATATCAATCAGCCTAAATGGGCGGAAGCTGCGGCAGACGCTCAGGAAATCATAGACAAAGGCCCATTCAGCCTTCAGTCTGTTTACTCTGAGAACTTTGCAATCCGCAATGGTGGATCATCAGAGAATATCATGGTTTATGCTTATGATAAAGTATTTGCTGGTGGTTTCAACTGGCCAATGATGACCCTTCACTATGCAAGCCAAGGTGTTTATAGCTTAGCTGACCAGCCTTGGAATGGATATTCTGTTGTAGAAGAGTTTTATAATTCTTACATCGATGCAGCTAAAAACCCTGGTCCACAAGGTAATGTTTGGAAAGGTTTAGCAACTGCTCCATCAACTGGTACCCTTGACAAGCGTTTATCCAACTTTGTGGTTGGACCTCAGTTTAACCCTGATGGTTCACGTGCACAAGACCCAGGTGTTGACGCAGGTGACCCAGACGGAACTCCTTTGAATTTCACTCCTCAAATCAACCAGATATTCCCAAATGCCTGGAGACAAGGTGGTGCACGTATTGGAAAATATGAGTACGAAATTGGTGGTAATGCCAACATGAGTAACGACTTCGTTATCTTCCGTTTAGGTGATATCATCCTTACACTTGCTGAAGCAGAATTCAGAAGAGGCAACACTGCGAAAGCGCTTGTACTTGTGAATCAAATACGTAAGCGTGCGGGTGTAGATGCTTTCTCTTCTCTAACATTAGACCAACTCTTTGAAGAAAGAGGACGTGAAATGTTTGCTGAGATGACTCGTCGTCAGGACCAGATCCGTTTTGGAAAATGGAGTGGAACATGGTGGGAAAAGCCATCTACTGCGGCTAAAACACATCAAGTTATATTCCCAATTCCAAAGCCTCAATTAAACTCAAATGCTAAATTGAAGCAGAATCCTGGATATAATTAATCATCCATTGATTTTTTAAAAAAGAAACTCCCGAAGAATTCCTCCGGGGGTTTCTTTTTTTAATTGATTCACATTATGAAAAAAAATATAGGGAAAATGTTATCAGTAAAATACTTTTCTCTTTTTCTCCCTCTTTTTTTTGCTGGATTTGCTTGTACAAAATCCGAAGATATAGAAATAAATAAATTATTCCTTTTGCATGATGCAGAAGACACAGGTATTGATTTTATAAATGAACTTAGTTATACTGAAAAACTTAATCCTTATACTTTTCGTAATTTTTATAATGGTGGTGGCGTCGGTTTAGGAGACTTTGATAAAGATGGCCTGATTGATATTTTTTTTTCAGGCAATCTGGTGGCCAATAAACTTTATCTAAACAAAGGCAATTTTAAATTTAATGACATTTCCATACAGGCAGGTATTGGAAGTGAGGGTGTTTGGACTACTGGCGTAAGTATAGTTGATATTAACGCCGATGGATGGCTGGATATTTACATTTGTAAATCAGGACCTCCAGGTGGTATGAACAGACACAATGAGCTTTTTATAAATGATGGAAACGGTATAGGTGAAATTCCTACTTTCACAGAAATGGCAAAAACGTATCGACTTGATGATCAGGGACTTTCCACTCACGCTGCCTTCTTTGATTATGACAAAGATGGCGATTTAGATCTTTATTTGCTCAATAACAGCTTACGATCTATTGGAGGGTATGATTTAAGGAAAGACCAACGGAAAATTCCTGATCCTGACGGAGGTAATAAATTATATAGAAATGACGGGGCTTTTTTTTCCGATGTAACCCTGCAAGCCGGCATTTATTCCAGTGCTATAGGTTTTGGATTGGGTGTATCTATTGGTGATATAAATAAGGACGGCTGGCAAGATATTTATGTTTCTAATGATTTTTTTGAAAAGGATTATTTATACATCAATAACAAAGATGGTTCCTTTTCTGAAAAACTGGAATCTTTTATTCAGGAAATTAGTATGGGTTCTATGGGTGCTGATATAGCTGATATTAACAATGACGCACTCCCTGATATTTTTGTAACCGAAATGCTTCCCGCAACGGACGAACGTTTAAAAACTACCGCTCAGTTTGAAAAATGGGATAAGTATCAAACCAATCTTAACCAGGGTTATTATCATCAATTCAGTAGGAATACACTACAACTAAACAATGGATCAAATATAAACGAAGAGATTTCATTTTCTGAAATTTCCCGATTTTCAGGGGTGCATGCCACGGACTGGAGCTGGGGTGCGCTGATTTTTGATATGGATATGGATGGTTTAAAGGATATTTTTGTTGCAAACGGCATTTATAAAGATCTTCTAAACCAGGATTATGTCAACTTTATAGGAAATCCCGATATGGTTAGACAAATCATCAGGCAAAAGAAAGAGGTGATAAAACAATTAATCGATTCCATACCCTCAAATAAAATCTCCAACTTTTCTTTTAAAAATGAAGGCGGTTTTGAATTCAAAGATATGGCTAAAGACTGGGGCTTAGATTTACCCTCTCATTCAAATGGTTCAGCTTATGGCGATTTGGATAACGATGGAGATTTAGACTTAGTTATTAATAACATAAACATGCCTTCTTTTATTTATGAAAATAGAAGTAATACTATTTTTAAAGACCGTCATTTTCTCAGTCTGGACTTGGTTGGAGAAGGAAAAAATACTTTTGCCTTGGGCAGCAAAGTAAGTGTTCATGTAAAAGATAAAGTACTCTATCAGGAATTAGCGCCCATGAGAGGTTTTATGTCTTCGGTAGATTACCGCTTCCATTTTGGGTTAGGCTTAGACTCTATTGTAGATTCCTTAATTATTGAATGGCCTAATCAAAATGTATCCAAACTTTACAACATACAGGCAGACCAGTTATTACCTGTTTTTCAAAAAAAGACTACAACGATTAGCTACAACACTACGCTTAAACCAAGCTCTTTTTTATCTCCACTTTTTCAATCTGTACCCTTTCCAAAAGGCTTTCAATTTAAACATTTGGAAAGTAATTACGTTGATTTTGATAAAGAACGATTGCGTTATAATATGATTTCTAATGAAGGTCCCTGCACTTGTTCCGGAGATTTCAACAAGGACGGATTAGATGATTTTTACATTGGTGGTGCTCAAGGTCAGGCGGGTAGATTATGGATTCAAAATAATTCCGGTCATTTTAAATCAATGGGAAACACCGTCTTTGACGAGGATGCAGCCTCAGAGGATACTGGATGTGTGTTTTTCGATGCAGATAATGACGGTTATCCTGAACTTTATGTTAGCAGTGGAAGTAACGAAGTTAATAATAGCTCTTTAACCTTAATGGATCGCTTGTACCTGAATACAAAGGGGAAAGCCGTGACCAAGAGTCAGCAAGTTTTACCAAGTCCTGTAAATTTAGAAAGTACCTCGGTAGTAAAAGCAGCTGATTTTGATAATGACGGAGATGTAGATCTTTTTGTTGGAGGAAGAGTTTCACCTAATATTTATGGCCAACCCGTGTCAAGTTATCTTCTACAAAATGATGGCAAGGGTCAATTCAACGATATTTCCTCTACTTTAATACCTGATATACAATCTTTAGGCATGGTAACAGATGCTGAGTGGCTGGATTTTAATAAGGACGGCCAGATAGATTTAATCATAGCAGGAGAATGGATGCCTGTTCGTTTATTCCTTCAAGATAAAGGTAAATTTATTGACCAATCTCAAAAAGTTGGCTTACAAAACACAAATGGCTGGTATCATTCCATTTCACAAGGTGATTTTAACGGGGACGGATACCAAGATGTTGTACTTGGAAACCATGGATTAAATTCAAGGTTTAAAGCGACGAGCACTGAACCCATCAGTCTATATATCAATGATTTTGATAATAACGGAACCGTAGAACAAATATTAACGAGGTATTACGAGGGAAAGGAGTTGCCGCTGCATTTAAGAACTGATTTGGTTCTTCAGCTACCTTATTTAAAGAAAAAATACCTTCGTTTTTCAAACTATCAAAATCAAGGAATAAGCGATATATTCACTAAGGAACAAATATCATCTTCCTTACAATTAAAAGCTTTTAACTTGTCGTCGAACATACTACTAAATCAAGGAGGTAAAAAATTCATCCAAAAGCCGCTTCCTGCCGAAGCACAATTTAGCCCTGTTTATGCCCTTTTAGTTGCTGATTTCAACAAAGATGGACATGAGGATATTTTACTTGGCGGGAACCAATCCAGGGCAAAACCTGAAACAGGGATATATCTTGGAAGCTATGGTTTACTTTTAAAAGGCTTAGGAAATGGGGGTTTTATTCCACAAAAACAAAAGGAATCCGGCCTTTTTATAAAAGGAGAAATACGTTCTCTAACCTCTATTCGTATAAAAGACAAACTACATATTATCGTAGGTAAAAACAATGATTTTCCAGCATTTTTAAGTTATTAACACATGAAAAAGTATCTTTTATTTTATCTTATTTTTCTGTCTGTCTTCTCAACAAATTGTTCAAAAGAACCCTCTAAAGAGAAAGATGGCATTAATAACCCGGACTATCTTTTCTTAGATGTTTTCTTCGGTATGTCCAGAAAAGAATTTTATGATTATTGCTGGGATATGAATAAACAAAAAATATTTACGCACGGTACCGGGAATACCAGTGTGCAATATCGTTTAGAAAATGAATTGAAAGAACCCGTTTTTATGCGTTTCTACCCTTCCTTCCACGAGGATAAAATTTATGAAATGCCTGTTACCTTTACTTATGATAAATGGGCTCCCTGGAATAAGCAGTATTGGTCCGATAAATTACTGGAAGACTTGCTCGTTGTATTTAAAAAATGGTATGGGGACGACTTTCAATTGATAAACCATCCAAGCCAGGGAAAGATTTACGCTAAAATGGATAAATACAGGAGAATAAATCTTTTTATTCGGGATGATCAGTTTGTTCAAGTTGTATTTACCGATATGAGAAAAGTGGAGGCGGTAGCAAAGAAAGCAAAGGAAGATTTGGAAGAAGAAAAAAAATAATCTTTTTCAACGAAGTATTTTATTATGAAAAATTATTCCCTTCAGGTCTTATTATTTTTTCCACTCCTTTTAGGAGTTATGGGTTGTTCATCGGAAAAAAACAAGTCTAATCCCCTTTTCAAAGAGATAAAAGCGCGCGAAAGTGGTATATCCTTTGAAAACAAGCTCAGTTTTGATGCTGCTTTTAACATCTATACCTATAGAAATTTCTATAATGGTGGCGGTGTAGGACTTGGTGATGTAAATAATGACGGACTCATTGATATTTATTTGACCGCTAATATGCTACCAAATAAATTATTCCTTAATAAAGGGAATTTTAAATTTGAAGACATAACTGCCACTGCGAAAGTAGGAGGAACCAAAGCGTGGTCCACCGGCGTTAGTCTGGCCGATGTCAACGGGGATGGTTTGCTAGATATTTATGTTTGTAACTCAGGGGATATTAAGGGGGATAATAAACAGAATGAATTATTCATTAATAAAGGCAATAATGCCGACGGAATTCCTGAATTTTCCGAAGAAGCCGAAAAGTATGGCTTAGCCGATAAGGGTTTTTCAACCCATGCTGCTTTTTTTGATTATGATAAAGATGGTGATCTTGACATGTATTTACTCAATAATTCATATCAAGCCATTGGAAGTTTCAATTTACGCAAAAATGAAAGGCCAAATCGCGACCCGGTAGGTGGGGATAAACTTTTTAGAAATGACCAGAATCATTTCACTGATGTGAGTGAAGAAGCGGGTATTTATGGAAGTATCATTGGCTTTGGATTAGGGGTAACCGTTGGTGATATTGACAAGGATGGCTGGTTAGATATTTACGTATCAAATGATTTTTTCGAGCGTGATTATTTATATCACAATAACGGTGACGGAACATTCACAGAACAATTAGAAAGCAACATGCGCTCTATCAGTGCTGCTTCTATGGGCGCTGACATGGCTGATATCAATAATGACGCATTTCCCGATATTTTTGTGACCGATATGCTACCTCGCGATGATGCCCGATTAAAAACAGTTACCACTTATGATAACTGGGATAGATATCAATTAAATATTCAAAATGGCTATTGGCATCAATTCACCAGAAATATGCTTCAATTGAACAATGGAGACAATACTTTCAGTGAAATTGGCCGTTTAACCGATGTCGCCGCTACCGATTGGAGCTGGGGTGCCCTTATTTTTGATTTTCAAAATGATGGACGCAAAGATATTTTTGTTGCCAATGGTATCTATCAGGATCTAACTGATCAGGATTTCTTAAAATTCGTTACCGAGGAAAATACGGTTCAACAAATCATGTCGAATAAGGGGGACGCCTATAAAAAATTGGTTGAGCTCATTCCCTCCAATCCAATTCCAAATCATGCCTTTATCAATCAGGGAAATTTATCTTTTAAGGATAATGCGACAGAACTTGGCTTGGGAAATCCTGGATTTTCCAATGGTTCAGCTTATGGAGATCTCGATAATGATGGCGATCTTGACTTAGTGGTGAACAACGTCAATGCGCCTTTTTCCCTATTTCAAAATCAAAGCAGACAGATAAATCCTGAAAATAGTTATTTAAAGTTTCAATTAACAGGTGTAAAAGGTAATACCAATGCCATTGGGACTAAAATTACTGCCTTTGTTGGTGGGGAGAAACTATATTTGGAGCATATTCCCATCCGTGGATTCCAATCAACGGTAGATCCCAGACCAAATATTGGCTTGGGGAAAATAAAGGTGGTAGATAGTATATTTATAGAATGGCCAAATGATGAATTAACGGTCCTCAGGGATGTTAAGGTAAACCAAACCGTTCGGCTAATGCAGGAAAATGCTGTATTAAAAAAGGAAATTCCTTACGTAAGTAAGCAACAAATATTCGCTGAATTCAATAATCCCTCCATTTTAAACTATCGCCATATTGAAAATCCCTTTGTCGATTTCGATCGGGATAGACTGGTTTTTCACATGCTTTCCTCTGAAGGCCCTTGTATTTGTAAGGGCGATTTGAATGGAGACAATAGAGAGGACCTGTACATTGGCGGTTCGTCAGGTACTCCTGGTTCCCTTTTCTTTCAACAACCCAATGGGCAATTTGTATCTGTTCAAAAACCTCTTTTTGATATAGATAAAGATTCCGAAGACACTGATTGTGCTATTTTTGATGCCAACGGTGATGGAAAAAATGACCTCTATGTTGCCAGCGGAAGTAACGAGGTTTCCAACAGTTCCTCCTCTTTGGCCGATCGTCTATATTTTAATACATCCAATGGTAAACTGGTAAAATCAAACCAAATACTGCCTGCAAATCAGTTTGAAAGTACCTCAACGGTTAAACCAGCTGATTATGACCTCGATGGAGATATTGATTTATTCGTTGGTGTTCGTTCCATCCCAATTTATTACGGATTGCCCGCTAATGGATTTATTTTACAGAATGACGGAAAAGGAAATTATAGCGACGTTACGTCAAAAATAATTCCCTCTTTAAAAAACATAGGCATGATCACCGATGCTGTTTGGATTGATTATGATAGCGACAAAGATGTTGACCTACTTGTTGTTGGAGAATACATGCCACTCCGCATTTTTCAAAATAATGGGGGTAAGTTTACGGAAACTTCTGCCAACGCAGGGTTTGAAAATACCAATGGTTGGTGGAATACCGTAGAATCAGCGGATGTAAATAACGATGGATATCCAGATTTAGTCGTTGGGAATCATGGGTTAAACTCCAGGTTTCGCGCTTCTATAAAACAACCTATTGAACTTTACATTCACGATTTTGATCAAAACGGTACCATAGAACAAATTTTATGTCAGTATAATGGAGATAAATCATATCCCTTCATTTTACGTCATGATTTAGTCCTACAAATGCCTATTTTGAAAAAGAAATACTTAAAATACAATAGCTACAAGAACCAGCAGATTACTGATATTTTTGATAAGCCATTGCTTGAATCTGCTTTGAAATTACAGGCGAATACGCTTGAAACCGTTGTATATTTAAATACGGGAAAAGGGTCATTTACCAAAATTCCCCTGCCTGTAGAAGCTCAATTTTCACCCGTTTATGCCATTTCAATCAATGATTTTGATGGGGACAATCAACTGGATATACTATTGGGGGGAAATTTATATCAATCTAAACCAGAAGTCGGTAGGTATGACGCCAGTTATGGCTTATATTTAAAAGGGAATGGAAAGGGAAATTTCAAATCAGTTTCCTCAAAAGACTCAGGCTTTAAGTTAAAAGGTCAGGCCAGAGGATTTTCAATGGTTACTGTAAATAATAAACCTGTTTTAATTGTGGCGAACAATAATGAGCAAGCCCAGACATTTACCATTCAAAAGGAAAAAAATTAATTTTCAGCAAGAAAAGGGGGTTAAATGAAACAGTCAAAATGGCCTATTTTATTACTGTACAGTACACTGTCTCTTACGGTAAGTACGTGTAACCAAAATAAATCGTCCGAATCGACTTTATTCAACACCGTTTCTTCCTCTTTATCAAATATAACTTTTTCAAATCAACTCACTGAAACAGAGGATTTCAATATTATCGAGTACCTCTATTTTTATAATGGCGGCGGCGTAGCACTGGGCGACATTAACAATGACGGCCTATTAGATATTTATATTACTGGTAATCAGGTAAGTAATAAGTTATATTTAAATAAGGGAAACTGGCAATTTGAGGATATTACGCTGAAAGCTGGCGTTGCATCACCTGGTGAATGGAAAACAGGCGTTACTATGGTAGATATTAACGGGGATGGTCTTTTGGATATTTATCAGTGCCGATTGGGTAATTATAAGGGAATAAAAGGGGAAAACGAACTATTTATCAATCAGGGTAATCTCACTTTTACTGAGGAGGCTGAACGATACGGTTTAAATTTTAGTGGTTTCAGTACACAAAGCGCCTTCCTAGACTATGACCTTGACGGCGATCTCGACATGTATTTACTCAATCATTCCGTTCATACCGAGTACAGGTTGAATGAAGCATCAAAAAGAAATTTCGATGATGCTTTAGCTGGCGACAGGTTTTTTGAAAATATTGATAATACCTTTTACCCTGTAACTAATAGTTCAGGCATTTACAGCAGCCAATTGGGATATGGATTAGGTATTGGGGTCAGCGATGTGAATAACGACGGCTGGCCGGATATATACATTTCCAATGATTTTAGTGAAAATGATTATTTATATCTTAATAATAAAAATAAAGGTTTCACCGAAGTCCTACGTCAGTCTATAAAACACACTTCCCGATTTTCTATGGGCAATGATCTGGCTGATTATAACAATGACGGTTACATAGATATTGTTTCCCTGGATATGTTGCCGGAAGACGAAGTAGTAATAAAAAAATCGGCCGGTGAAGATGCTTATAATACCTATAAATTAAAATTATCCCTAGGTTTTGGCAGACAGTTTTCAAAAAATGCCCTTCAATTGAACCTGGGTTTAGATAAAAATAATATTCCTCAATTTGCAGAAATAGCCCATTTGGCGGGTATTGCTGCCACCGATTGGAGTTGGGCTTCCTTGCTTGCAGACTTTGATAATGACGGTTGGAAAGATCTGTTTATCAGTAACGGTATTCAAAGAAGGCCGAATGATATGGACTATATAAATTTTCTTGCCAGCGAAGAAATGGTCAATAACCCCGATGTGAGTGATAAAAAACTATATGGTCAAATGCCAAAAGGAGAAGTCTCTAATTATTTTTTTAAAAATAATAAGGATTTGACTTTTAAAAATGTGACAAAAAACTGGGGTATTAATACAAATAGCATTTCAAATGGGGCTGCTTATGGCGATTTGGATAACGACGGAGATTTAGATCTCGTGATAAATAACATAAACCAGGAAGCTGCTTTACTAAACAATCAATCCAGAAATACTCCGCTCTCTACTAAAAATTCCTTCATAAATATCCATTTTAACGGCTTAAACCAAAATACTAAAGGTGTAGGAGCAAAAGCTTTGGTTTATCATGATGGAAAAATGAAGGTACAAGAGAATTATCCCAGCAGGGGGTTTCAGTCTTCTGTACCGCCATTTATACAAATGGGTTTAGGAGATTTAAAAGAAATTGATTCTTTGCGCGTAATATGGCCAGGTGGTAAAACCAAATTATGGGAAAATATTCCTGTAAATCAAACCCTTACCGTTAATGAAAAGGACTTGACTGAGCTTTATTCCTATCAGATTCCGAATGGCATTGTACCTTATTTTTCCACCTCGGACGACATTGAATTTGTTCACAAGGAAAATGAATTCAACGATTTTGACATTTCCTATTTACTTCAACATAAATATTCAACTTTAGGTCCTGGAATAGCTGTAGCAGATGTAAACGGCGATCAACTAGACGATTTTTATATAACAAAGGCCAAAAACGGATCGGGTGGTCTATTTTTTCAATCTGAAAACGGAAAACTTCAGCGTCAAGAGCAGGCTGTTTTTTCTTCGTTTAAGGAATCTGAAGAAACCAATGTTCATTTTTTCGATGCCAATAAAGATGGTTTCCAAGATTTATATATTGGGATGAGTGGCAATGAATGGCCGGAAGGACATAAAAACTTAAGGGACAGATTGCTCATTAATGATGGAAAAGGAAATTTTAAAGATGAAAGTTTCCGATTACCTGCCTTTTTCCAACATACCGGAGCCATTACCTCGGCTGATTTTGATAAGGATGGGGACGAAGATTTGTTTATTGGAAATCATTTCATTTCCGGTAAATACGGTATTTCCCCGAAAAGTTACCTGCTTATAAATGACGGGAAGGGTTATTTTTCCTCTTTATCTGGGAAAAAAGGGTTTGACGTATCTGGTATGGTTACTGATGCAAAATGGGTAGATTTAGACGGAGATAACTGGCTCGACCTGTTGATTGTTGGGGAGTGGATGCCCGTACGAATTTTTAAAAATGAGCAAGGCATTCTAAATGAAATAAAGAATACCTCGTTAGAAAATACTTCAGGGTGGTGGCAAACCATAGAGATTGCTGATGTAGATAATGACGGTGACAACGATGTTATTTTGGGAAATCAAGGGGAGAATACGAGGCACCAACCTTCCAAAGAATTTCCCATGTATTTGTATGTCAGTGACTTTGACAATAACGGCACTTTAGACCCGCTCATCGCCTATCAAAGTAAAAAGGGTATTTTTCCAATACATAGCAGAGACGAACTGATCAAACAAATACCGAGTTTAAAGAAAAAGTTTGTCAAGCATGAAGATTTTGCCGGGAAGACCATTTCACAGATATTAGGAGCAGAAATGCTCAGAAAAAGTAATAGACTAGAAGTCACCCTTTTTAGCAGTATTTCGCTTGAAAACATGGGGAATTTCAATTTTAACATTAAAAAACTACCTAAAGAAGCACAATTCACCCCTATTTATTCCATTTTGGCTACTGACATCAATGGGGACAACTTACCAGATTTGATTACTGGAGGAAATAATGAGGAAACTGCACCGTATTTTGGAACTTATGACGCGGGCAGAGGGCTGGTCCTTTTAGGGAAAGGCGGTGCAAATTTCTCGCCGCTAAGTGCTGAAAAGAGTGGACTCAATATTTCTGGACAAATACGCGATATAAAAAAACTGAATCTTCAGCGCACTATGCATTTAATCATTGGATTGAATGACGATAAAGCGTTACTTTACAAATTGAATCCTAAAAAATAAAACCATCATGTCTACCATAATGATAAAAAGAACGGGTGTCATCAGTTTACTTTGCCTGGCAATATGGTCATGCAAAACCGAATCAACGACTTATACCTCGGAAATTGATAATCCGCAATATTACCATAATTCCTTAAAGCAATTGACGGATATCATTGTTCACGATATATTTTCTCCCCCAATTGCAAGTAGAATTTATGCCTATTCAAATATTGCTGCCTACGAGGTTTTAGTTCTCGGATATCCTGAATATCAATCTTTAGCTAATCAACTGAATGAATTAACCCCCATTCCAGCACCTGATACGACAAAACAAATTGACATTCATCTCGCTGCCATCCATGCTTTTTTAACCGTTGGTAAAGCACTTATTTTTTCTGAGGAAAAGATGGACGCATTCAGAGAAAACCTTTATGCTGATTTTAAAAAAGGCAGCGTGCCCGAGGAAATATATTTGCCATCATTAGCTTATGGAGAGAAAGTAGCTGAACACATATTGACATGGGCTGCGAAAGATAATTACAAACAAACCCGCTCAATGCCCAAATATACCATAAGGCAGGATGATGCCTATTGGAAACCCACTCCTCCCGATTATATGGAGGGAATTGAACCCCATTGGAATAAAATCCGTCCTTTTGTATTAGATTCTGCCAGTCAGTTCAAACCTGCCCCGGCACACAAATTTGATATGACGAAGGGAAGTCCTTTTTATAAACAAGTGATGGAAGTTTATGAAACAGGTCAGAACTTAAAGGAAGAATCTCTTAGCATTGCAAAATTTTGGGATTGTAACCCTTATGTTTCGCATGTTCAGGGTCATGCCATGTTTGCCACCAAGAAAATTACCCCGGGTGGACATTGGATGGGCATAACAGGCATTACGACACAGAAAGCGAAGGCTGGCTTCATGGAAACTGTGGCTGCTTATACAATGGTTTCCATTTCCTTATTCGATGGATTTATAAGTTGCTGGGATGAAAAATGGCGAAGTGTTGTCATTCGACCCGAAACGGTCATAAACAAATATGTTGACGAAGACTGGGTACCCCTTCTTCAAACGCCCCCTTTTCCAGAATATACCAGCGGGCATAGCGTAATTTCCAATGCATCGGCAGAAGTATTAACCCATTTGTATGGTGATAATTTTGCATTCAGAGATACCTCTGAAGTAGAATATGGACTTCCAGAGCGATCTTTTACCTCTTTTCGACATGCTGGAAATGAGGCATCTTTAAGCAGGCTTTACGGCGGCATTCATTACAGGCAAGCGATTGAAGAGGGCGTAAAACAGGGTAAAAAAGTGGGGAATCTGGTTATTCAACAGGTTAAGATAAAAAACAACCTAAAATAGTCGACGACAGAACGAGGATAAAACCATCTACCAAGTGTTGTAGTAAAAAAAGGAGGCGAATAAAAATCATTATTCGCCTCCTTTTTGTTTAAGAAGTAAAACATTAGTATATCTAAAAGCATTGAAGGGCTTGCCTGGCCAGACATGGAGCACAATAATCGCCTGCACAACTTGCAAAAATTGCTACTGCAGCCGAGAAACTAACACCTCCTGTAGCCACCCCTAACGCAGCATTCAGTGCGGTACAAACAGCTACACGAATAAGACATCTGGAAGCACAATCCTTTTTTACTTCCCGCCAGAAGCAACGAATCCAGCTTTTTGCTGGTTGCAGATTGTTTTGAGCATCAGCATACCATTCTTCTCCTTTGGTAAATGCCTCTTCGGTACTCACATCACCTTCTGGGAAAATGATATAAGCAGTATAAGTGGATGTTCCCACCTGTCGCATAATAATGGATGCCCCTTGCCCCCCTTTTCCAGCTTTAGGATTATAAAAGTCAAAAGCTAAAAATTTGGATTTTGTATAAACGCCGTTTTCCATTTTATACTCCCCAGTGAAACCCCAGTTTCCCTCATTCATATTCAGTTTCACAAATCCTCTTTTCTGTAAACCATTCAGAACGGCTGCAAATGCAGGGGTTTTTTGAGAAGCTGAAAATTGCTGATTAAGTTCTGTTGGAGTCATGAACTTGAGGTCTTTGATATTATCTGGTGGTTCCTCTGACCAGATTTGTGTTCCCTGACTAAAAAGTTGACAAGAAAACAACAGAAAAATAAGGAATAAACCCTTTGAAAAGTTGAACTTCATCTTTCTAAATTTATTAGTTATCCATCAAATCATTTCCTTACGCTAGTTATTCCAGGGTGTAAAATATTTTACCTTTACTTTCTGTCAATATCATTTTAGTCAACCTACAGAAATCAATTTTAGTAAAAATAAGCGGATTATCATCATCTTCCGAGAAGGTAATCATAATATCCTGCTTACAAGTGGTACCTCCAAGAATAGGTATAGTTACGGTAACAACCGTTCCCGCTTCAAACGTATCATCTGGTAAAATATCCTCCCCCCAGGTACTTTCTTTTGAACCATTTACAAAAACCCCATACATACTTGTTTTTGTATTATTTTCAATTTCAAAAGTTAGTTCTTCCAAGACATCCAACGTATAATAAATTGTTTTACCCTTTTGGGTTAAAATCATTTTATCTAAGGAGCAAAAATCAATATTTTCAAAAACCAATGGATTTTTATCATTTTCTGAAAAGGTGATTTGAATATCTTGTTCGCAGAGCGTTGATTTATTTATGGGTATCGTAACCGTCAAGGTTGTCCCAGCTTCAAAAATATCATCTGGTAAAATATCCTCTCCCCAGGAATCGCTATCAGTACCTGTAACATAAATGCCATAGAGATCGGTTGTTGTATTATTTTCAATATAAAAGGTCAGGTAATCCTTTTGAGCAAAGGCTGATACTGAAAATAAAAGGGATAAAAGAAAGAATTTAATTTTCATAAACACGTTGTTTTTTGGATAAAAAATTTATTTCGAAATTAAAACCAAATTTATAAACTATTTATTATTAAAAAATAATTAATTTTTCAGCGAACCTGTATTTCACATTACTTATATTAATAATATATATTCCTTTATCCAAATCTTTTTTAAATCCCTCTCCATAACCGTTTTCAATAGGAAATTGTAACAATAATCTGCCGGACATATCTGTCAGACTTGCCGTATAATTTTCTCCTTTAGATTCTGTAAAAACTATTTTAAAATGACCTTCACCCATATAGGTGATTTGGGGTTTTTGCTCCTTGATTTCATTTACGGGCGTAGTAGTACCTGTTATCATTTGTTTAGATAACTCATTTAGATAGCATTCTAAATTAGTATAACCTGAAACACCCGTTATTTGATTAGAAAGTTGTGTCCCATTATGGTCTGGTTTATTGACATCGAGACCATATTTTAATTCCCACGCATCGGGCATCCCATCAACATCTGTATCTTTTGGTGAAGCTGGTTGCCCGGAAAAATCAAGAACAAATGCATCTTTATAATAGTCCACCCCATCAACGGGTTTTGTATCAATTACATTATTCCTCAAAGCATTTAACAATCTTTTATTCATAGGATCACGGCGCCCCGAGCTAATTCCGTTAAAAGCACCAACCTGTTCGACCATATAATTTCTCAACTGATTTGCGGGCGTATAGGTAATGGAAGGATAAGAAAAACGGGTTGATTTACGGGTGGCCGAACCATTTTCCGTGTTTGGATTATACTGGCAGAAATCATTACAACAGTAAAATAGTTGATAATCGGAATAATTGGGATATCTGGCCATGGAATTTCCAGCGGTATAAA
>Ga0247834_1000812_pt1 | contig 57611 bp, 56 predicted proteins | sample LaCruzMarch2015__8_FD_187118 | JGI IMG/M metagenome (GOLD analysis project Ga0247834, IMG submission 187118) | Freshwater microbial communities from meromictic Lake La Cruz, Castile-La Mancha, Spain - LaCruzMarch2015_12m | ecosystem: Environmental > Aquatic > Freshwater > Lake | place: Spain...
CTCTTCTCGCACTTTCTGACTCATCGACATCCTCCATTTTCTTCGGTGTCATCCTTTTTGAGTCAACGTCCCCTTTTTCTCCTCCCCTCGATCTCTCCCTCGGTGTCAAAACTTTTGCGGCAACAGGTCCTTACGAGCGGAAGAAAAAGAAGGGTTCCCCTCCTGCCTGCTGATCGATTAGCTTTCTCCGCCTATGCTCAGAGCCGGAATCGTCGGACTGCCCAATGTCGGCAAGTCAACACTCTTCAACGCAGTCACCCGCACGCGGAAAGCCCAGGCGGCAAATTTCCCATTTTGCACGATCGAACCGAATGTCGGCATCGTCAGCGTTCCCGATGTTCGCCTCGAGAAGTTGGCGGCTATGTCGAAATCCGAAAAGATCCTTCCCGCAGCGATCGAATTTGTGGACATCGCCGGGCTTGTCGCTGGAGCCAGCGAGGGAGAGGGACTTGGAAACCAGTTTCTCAGTCACATCCGCGAGGTCGATGCGATCATTCAGGTCGTCCGTTGTTTTGAGAACGACGACATCCACCACGTGACCGGCTCGGTCGATCCTGTCCGCGACATCGAAGTCATCAACACCGAGCTCATTCTCGCCGATCTTGCCTCCGTCAAAAAACGTGCCGAGCGCTCGCAGAAGGCGGCCCGGAGCGGCGACAAGGCTGCAAAAGCCGAGATCGCCCTCGCCGAAAAACTGACTCCTCATCTCGACGCAGGCCGCCCAGCCCTGACCGTAGACCTCACGCCGGAGGAAAAGGAACTCCTGCGCGGATTTTTTCTCCTCTCATCGAAGCCGACACTTTTCGCCTGCAATGTTGGTGAGAACGATTTGGCCGACCTTGAAGGAGACTCGAAGGCCGCGACGTTTGTCCGCACCGTGCGCGAATTCGCCGCCACCCACCTCGGCAGCGAAGCCGTGGTCATCAGCGCGCAGATCGAGAGCGAGCTGGCCGACCTCCCACCTGCCGAGGCCCTGGAGTTTCTCTCCGGCCTCGGCGTTACTGATAGCGGGGTGAGCCAATTGATCCGCGCAGCATATCACCTTCTCGGGCTTCGAACTTACCTTACGACCGGCCCGAAAGAAACCCGCGCATGGACAATCCATGCCGGCGACAAAGCCCCTGCGGCGGCTGGAGTCATCCACAGCGACTTCGAAAGAGGATTCATTGCCGCGCAGATCGTTGCGTTTGAGGATCTGATGGCGCTTGGGTCGGAGGCGAAGGCCCGCGAGGCTGGGCGGCTCAGGCTGGAAGGTAAAGAATATGTCGTCCAAGATGGCGACGTGGTGGAGTTCCGCTTCAACGTGTGAACTCCTTCGCGGCCCTGATCGCCGCCGTCGCGGTTCGCCGTCCGGCCCTGCTCGTCCTGGCCGCTCTCGTCCTCGCCTTCGCAAGCCTGTCGGTGCTCCACACCCGGCAGTCCTTCGACTCCGAGATTCTCAACCTTCTGCCGGCGGGAACACCATCCGTCGAGGGGTTGAGAATTTATCATTCCCGGTTCAATTCTGCCCGCGAACTGGCCTTTCTCGTAACCTCCGAGGAGGAATCCATCGGGGAGGAATTTGTCGCCGCGCTGCGCGCGCAGCCTTGGGTCCTCCGCGTTTTGGACGGTCCGCCTACAGAATCCCCCGAAGGCCGATCGACACTGCCCGAGCTGATTGCTCCCCTGATTCTTGGCCAAAATTCCGAGGAATTTGAAGCCACGGCGTCACGGCTTTCCGGGCCTATCGTTCGAGAGCGGATCGAGAGCCTCGTGAGGCGGACGGTCTCCGGATCACCGTTGGCGAGGATGGAACTTGTGAACGACCCGCTCGGCATCGTCGCCCCGGTGGCCGCGCGGCTCGCTGAAAAACTTTCTGTCGCCGAGACATTCGACCTCGTTGCTGGCACATCGCGTCTTATTCCCGTGATTGTCACCGAGACCGACCTGTCCGAGAGCGCCAGTCGCGCCCTCATGGAACGCGTCCAGGCCTTTGTTGCTGAATTCCAAACGAAGGCCGGACCGTCCGCACCCGAGATCCTCGTGACAGGCCGGAATGCCTATGTCGACGAGATCTCCAGCAGCATGCGACGCGATATTACGATAACCAGCTTCTTCTCGCTGTTGGCAGTGACGCTTCTCTTTTGGGTATCTTTTCGTTCGTTCGCGCCGCTCATCGGATCGGTGCTTATCCTCGGCCTCACCTGCCTTCTGACACTGGCAGTCGGCACCCTTCTGTTCGACAAGCTCAATGTCGTGGCCATGGGATTCTGCTCGATCCTCCTCGGCCTTGGAGACGATTTCAGCCTCCTCCTCTACCAGCGTTATCTCGGTGCGCGGGCTGCCGGATCGGACAGGGAGGGAGCCATTCGCACATCGATCTCCGTGGCGTCTCCCGGGATTTTGTGGGTCGCACTGACGACCGGAATTGGCTTCGCAACCTTGGCTCTGAGCGGATCTGCGGGATTCGGGCAACTGGGCGTCTTGATCGCGATCGGCGTTGCGCTTGGCGCCTTGGGCATGATCTGCCTCATGCCGATCTTTGAGCGAGGGAACTCAGCGAACATCGCGAAGGATCCGACCTCCGGGCTCACACGGGCCTTTCTGGCACCCCGCACATTCCGCCTCGCAGCGCTCATACTCGGCGCGGCCTGCCTTGCCGCGGCTCTCCCGTGGAGGACGCCCCGCTTTGATACCTCAACGCAGTCGCTTGAACCGCGCGACATCCCGGCGGGGAAGGCCTTGGCTCGGATCATGGCGGCATTTCCAGATGCCTTTGAGCCAATCATGGTCGTGGCGCAGGCCCCAACGAACCCCGAAGATCTGAGATGCCTCGACACCAAGCTCGACGATCTCCGGTCAAGGGGACTGATTAGCTCCTTCTCAAGTCCCTCGCCGCTCGTTCCCGACGCTGCCGATTTTTCCAGAAACCTCAGCCGGATTCGTTCGATGGACACCGGCGAGATCGAACGTGTCCTGGAAGACTCCGAGCGTTCGGCAAGCCTTCGCCCGGGAACTCTCGATCCGGCGATTCGACTTCTCCGCGCCCTGCAATCCGAGGGCACACTCGCAGAACGACTGCCTCCGAATTCCCCTTGGTGGTTCGTGCTCGACCGCTCGATCTCCCCGACATCCGGAGATGTCATTTTCTACCTCCGCCCGACCGCCCCCACTTCCCTGGAGGCACGTCGAATCATTGAAGAAGAGATCTTGTCCGCAATGCCTGGCGCGCTCGTCACGGGATGGAGCCAGATGCTCACCGACCTCGTTCCGTGGGCGACGCGTGAGCTTTTCTCTTTCGGGGCGCTCGTGATCTCGATCATTCTCGTCATCCTCATGGTGACCTACCGGGACGCCCGCCTTCTCCTACTCCATACCGGCACCATGACCCTTGCCATCGCCGGAACGGTCGCCACGTTGAAACTCGCTGACCAGCAGATTAACATTTTGAACATCCTTGCTTTCCCACTGATCCTGGCTGTCGGGGTCGACTACGGGATTCATCTCATCCTTGCGGCGCGCGAATCGGGGAGCTCCCGCACGAATCTCGAAGCGGTGATGAAGCCTGTCCTGATCAGTGGATTGACGACGATGACCGGGTTTGGTGCCTTGACTCTGGCGATGAATCCGTCGCTGAAAGGGTTCGGCCTTGTATGTGCGACCGGCGTCGGTTGGTGCCTTTTTGCCAGCCTCTGTTTCCTCGCCCCCTTATGCCTTTCCATGTCGGGTCCCAGATTAGCGCGAGAATCCAAAGGAAAAGCTTGAAAAGAATGTCCCGAGCGAGTGCAAGTGTGTGCGCAAGAATGTTCGCCAGATCTCTCACAATTATCCTCCTGTTCTCCGCTGTGGCTCGACCGCTGTTCGGCGTGACGTTTGAGGACGTGAATGCTGCTTTCGGAGCCCCTGTCTGGGTGGACGATAACCTCTGGGATGATCCCGCGGAGGACGTGGCCAAACGGCTCGCGTGGCCGCAGGAATCGAAGACTTCCACGGATTCGAGTTTTCGGAAATATCCGGGGCCGAGCGAGCTTCTGTTGGGGGCGCGCCCGTATTCCCTCGCGCTCTACGGCGAGGGCGGAAATACCTCGCGCTTCTCGATGATGTTTGCAAATAAGGGCGACTCCGTGGGCGGCGCACAGGTGGGCTCGACCGAGCGGGACCCGCGCGAGTCGAAGAAGCTGGCGAAATCATATTCGGCGGCGATTGAAAAGGACGGCAAGACCATTTCCGCCACCCTCACGGCCTTATTCGGCCCGCCAACCGCCGACCGCTTCGGCCAAGGACGCCAAACCCGGGAGTCTGTCCAACGATGGGACTGGAAGGGCCATGCGATTCTTCTTGCCGCACCAGCCGACGAATATGTTGCCGTGCGAATCATCCCAACCGAAGTGGCAGACGCGCAGGGAAAGGCGAGAATTCCTGACGCGGATTTGCGCGCGCGCCTCGAGGGTCGCGTCCTGCGCCGTGACAATGGAGACGTGATTCTTACCGACCTGCCGATGGTCGATCAGGGCCCGAAGGGTTACTGTGTGCCGGCGACTTGGGAACGCGCGATGCGTTACATGGCGATCCCCGCCGACATGTATGCCTTGGCGATGGCAGGCGATACGGGAGCAGGCGGCGGGACGTCCGTCGCTGGGATCACGGCAGGTGCTCGCGAGGCGGTCACTCGCGGCGGCCGGCGCCTCGACCCAGAAAGTGCGAAGCTCTCCGTTCGCACGATCAAGAAATCTATCGATCGTGGATTGCCAGTTATGTGGACCATGTTCTCGATGCGCGACGTAAACAATGCAATGAACGCCCGAATGAAGGACCGCGCTTCGATGACCGACCCTGTGACGTGGAGCGCGAGCCTTGAACCGGTCAAGAAGGCCGCGAAGAAGATTGCCACCGATCAAAAGTCCGGCCACATGTGCATGATTATCGGATACAACGAAAAGACCGGCGAACTCGCCGTTTCAGATTCCTGGGGCCCCAGCTATGCCGAGCGGTGGATTACCGAGGAAGAAGCTGTCGCAGTGACTCAAGGGCCGTTGATGGTCATTAATTTCTAACTAAATCATGTCAAACTTCGAGACTGGGGACGCTGTGTCCCTCTACAATGTGGACCGTTGGGGTGGCGGTTATTTTGGAATCAACAAGCCGGGCCATGTCGTTGTCCGCCCGAGGCGAAACGGGGACGAGATCGACCTGATGGAGATTGTTGCGGAAGCAAGGGAGCGAAAACTTGCATTCCCACTCGTCGTGAGGTTCCACGACCTCCTGCGAGATCGTGTCGAAACGGTCAACACGGCATTTGCCGAGGCGATTGCCGAGATGGACTACAAGGGAATTTACCGCGGAGTTTTCCCCATCAAGGTCAATCAACTGCGTGAGGTCGTGGAGGAAATCTTGGATGCCGGGGTGCCATGGCATTTCGGGATCGAGGCCGGGAGCAAACCCGAACTGCTCGCCGCCTTGGCGTTGCACACGGATCCCGAGAGCTTGCTGATCTGCAATGGTTACAAGGATACGAGCTTCATTCGCAACGCGCTGCTAGGACGGAAGCTCGATAAGAAAGTGATTCTCGTCGTCGAGAAACTCGAAGAACTGGCGCACATCCTTCGGGTCTCGAAAGAAATGGGCATCGAGCCGATGATCGGTCTCCGAGTCCGCCTGCTTTCAAAAGGCGCTGGAAAATGGGCAACGAGTGGCGGGGAGAATGCGAAGTTCGGATTGGCCACGGCCGACTTGGTCGAAGCCAGCGACATGCTCCACGCCGCAGGCCTCGCCCATGCATTGAAACTTGTTCATTTTCACGTCGGGTCCCAAGTGCCAGACATCCGAACGATCAAGCGCGCCACTCGGGAGGCCGCGAGATTTTATTCCAAGCTCTCCAAAATGGGCCATGCCCTCGAATACCTCGACGTCGGCGGCGGGCTCGGGGTCGACTACGATGGCTCCCGGACGACATTCGATAGCTCGACCAATTATTCTTTGAACGAATATGCGCGCGACATCGTATACACCGTGATGGAGGTTTGCGATTCCGAATCCGTAGCTCACCCGACGCTCGTCAGCGAAAGCGGACGGGCCATCGTGGCGCATCACTCAGTCCTCATTGTGGAGACGTTCGGATCCATTGAGAAGAACAACCGCTGTGATCCTGTCGTCCCGGCGAAAGACGACCCGCAGATCGTTCATGATATCTTAGAAATCCGGAACGATCTCGGGCGAAAGAACCGCCTTGAGAACCTTCACGATGCGCAGGAAATCCGCGAGCGCGCCCAGTCGATGTTCGACCTCGGGCTCCTGGACCTCCGGGCCAAGGCGCGCGTTGAGACGATCTATTGGCAGATCGCGGAGGGAATCGTCGAGATTTTCCGGGGGATGCGATACATCCCTGAAGAAGTGAAGGAAATGGAGATCGCGCTAAGCGACCAATTCCTCTGCAACTTCTCGGTTTTCCAGTCGCTCCTCGACCACTGGGCCCTCGGACAACTTTTCCCGGTCATGCCGATCCACCGCTTGAACGAAATGCCGGATCGGAACGCGACACTCGTCGACATCACGTGCGATTCGGACGGGAAGGTGGCAAAATTTGTCGACCTCCAAGACGTGAAAGAAACCCTTCCGCTCCATCGCTGGCGGAGCGGCGAGCCATACTATGTCGGATTCTTTCTCGCAGGTGCGTATCAGGACATCATGGGCGACCTGCACAATCTCTTCGGTCGCGTTAACGAGATTCACATCTACCTCGATGAGGATGAGGAGTCGGGTTACTATGTCGAGGAGGTGCTCGAGGGGAGCACGATCGGGCAAGTCTTGACTCTCACCCAGTGGGATGTCAACGAGCTCGCCCGCAAGATGAAGGCGCAGACAGACGCGGCAATCAAGTCCGACCGCCTCAAGCCCAGCGAGGGAATGCGGCTCCTGGACGATTACGAGAAGAGCCTGACCCTCTACACCTACCTGAACTTCGACGATCAATACTGACGGCCAGAAACTCTTCATGCGCACACCATTATTTGACGAACACATTGCAGCCGGCGGGCGAGTCGTTGACTTCGCCGGATGGGAAATGCCGGTGCAATACGGAGGAATTCTCGCCGAGCACCATGCAGTCCGCGAACGTGTCGGAGTTTTTGATATCTCGCACATGGGGGAATTTTTTATCGGTGGACCAAAAGCCGAGACTTGGCTCGATGGTCTCCTCACCAACCGGGCCGCGGCGCTCTCCGACGGCGAGGCCCAATATTCCCTCATGCTCAACGAGAGGGGCGGAGTCATCGATGACCTGATCGTCTATCGCCTTGCCGCAGATTCGTTTCTCTTGGTCGTCAACGCAGCCAAAATCGATGAGGACGCAGCGTGGATGCGGGCACACATGATCGACGGCGTCACGTTTGCCGACCGCAGTAACGACTTTGCTGCTCTGGCAATCCAAGGACCGGTGGCGGGTGAGGTTTTTGAAAAGCTCTTTGGCACGCCAATGCCCATCCAGCGAAATCGCGTGAGCGCAATCGGCGACGGATTTGTGGTGACGACAGGCTACACCGGCGAGGTGGGATTCGAGTGGATTATCCCTGTCGCTGATGCCGTTTCCTCATGGCGGAAAGCTCTCGCCGCCGGAGCAGAGCCTTGCGGCCTCGGTGCCCGGGACACCCTTCGACTCGAGATGTGTTATCCTCTCAACGGATCCGATCTCTCGCCCGAGCGGACACCACTCGAGGCGGGGTTAGGATTTTTTGTCGCCATGGACAAGCCTGCATTTGTTGGAAAGGAAGCCCTGGCCGCGCAGAAGTCCGATGGCCTCCCATCGAGGCTGGCGGCATTGAAAATGATCGAGAAGTCACCGCCCATTCGTCCGCATTACCCGGTTTGGGCTAATGGTGTGCTTGTCTCCGAGACGACCAGCGGTGCCCCCTCCCCCTCGCTGGGCGTCGGCATTGCCATGGCCTATCTGTCCCCCGACCTCGCCAAACCCGGGCAAGAAATCTCGATTGAAGTCCGAGGCAAGCAATTCCGCGCTTGTGTTCAGAAGAAACCCCTTTACCAAAAATAACTCATGAATGTTCCTGACAACCTAAAATACGCCGAAAGCCACGAATGGATTCTTGTCGAAGGTGACACGGGCACGGTGGGAATCACCGACCACGCCCAAGCCGAGCTGACCGACATCGTCTTCGCCGAGCCACCGGCGATTGGAAAAACCGTCGCCGCTGCCGAAGTCGCCGCCGTAGTCGAGTCCGTCAAAGCCGCCAGCGACATCTACTCGCCGGTCTCCGGTGAGGTCATTGCTCGCAATCCGGCCATCGAAGAGAATCCGTCTCTTCTGAATACCGATCCCTTTGGTGAGGGTTGGATTTTTAAGATCAAACTCACGAACCCCGGCGAACTTGATTCGTTGAAGGACCCAGCCTCGTATCGCGCACAGATCGGGGCATGAGCACATTTCCCACCCGCCATATCGGTCCGTGCCCATCGGAAGTCGACCAGATGCTGGGCGTCATCGGCTTGGACTCCCTCGAGACGTTGCTGGACCAGACCGTGCCAAGCGGAATCCGGTTTAGTCGTCCGCTGGACATTCCTGCCGCCCGTTCCGAGGAAAACGCACTAGCTGATCTCCGTGCGATCATGAGCCGAAATGTCGTGGCCCAATCCCTGATCGGAATGGGCTACTCTGCCACATTCACCCCCGCGGTCATTCGCAGGAATATTCTAGAGAATCCCGGTTGGTATACCGCCTACACGCCATACCAAGCCGAGATCGCCCAAGGCCGGTTGGAGGCATTGCTGAATTTCCAGACCATGGTCTGCGACTTGACCGGAATGCAGATTTCCAATGCTTCGCTCCTCGACGAGGCCACCGCCGCAGCCGAGGCGATGACGCTCGCTCACGATATCAAGGGCGGAGACGCCTTTTTCGTGGCCGACCATTGCCACCCTCAGACCATCGCGCTGCTGAAAACTCGCGCCGAGCCGCTGGCGATTCGCATTTTGACCGGCTCAGCGGAAGTGGGCCCTGGCGAACCCGTCTTTGGCGCTCTCTACCAATATCCGGCAACCGATGGCACAATTGTCGATCTCGCAGCCGTTATTGGACGGGCCCACGCATCTGGGGCCTTGGCGATCGTCGCAACCGACCTCTTGGCTTTGACGCTCATCAAGCCTCCTGGCGAACTCGGGGCCGATATTGTCGTTGGCTCCGCGCAGCGATTCGGTGTCCCGCCGGGCTTCGGAGGTCCTCACGCCGCATTCCTTGCTACCCGCGATGAGCACAAGCGGCGGATTCCCGGCCGCCTCGTGGGCGTCTCCAAAGATGCCGAGGGTCGCCCGGCGCTCCGCCTCACACTTCAAACGCGCGAGCAACACATCCGCCGCGAAAAGGCGACGAGCAACATCTGCACCGCGCAAGTCCTATTGGCAGTCATGGCGTCTATGTATGCGGTCTATCATGGGCCTCAGGGACTGAAAGATATCGCGGCGAATGTCCACCGGAACGCGCGCAAGCTCGCTGCCGCGCTCAAGGCCCTCGGCTTCGATGTCCACCCCGGACCGTTCTTTGATACGATCCGAGTGTCTCTTCCCGTCGGCAAAGTTGATGAGTTGCTCGCTCACGGATATGCCGCTGGGATCAATCTCCGGAAACTCGATGAAACCGCCCTCTCAATCTCTCTCGACGAAACGACCGATAACCTCGGAGAGATTCTTTCCCTCTTCGGAGGATCTGCTGCGGACGTCGTAGAGGACGTTCCTGCGGTCATCAACTCCGAGCTTCAGCGCCAATCGGACTTTCTGAGGCACCCGGTTTTCAGCTCCCATCACACGGAAACGGAAATGCTTCGTTACATCCGCCGTCTCGAAGCCAAAGACCTTTCCCTCACGACGTCCATGATCCCGCTCGGATCCTGCACGATGAAGCTCAATGCGACGTCGGAAATGTTCCCCGTCACGTGGGAATCTGTCGCGCTCCTGCACCCATTGGCACCCAAAGACCAGACCCTCGGTTATCTCGAGATGTCGGCGCAGTTGGAGCGATGGCTCGCAGAGATCACTGGGTTTGCGGCCGTTTCTCTCCAACCGAATGCGGGATCCCAAGGCGAATATGCCGGCCTGCTGGCTATCCGGGCCTACCACCTCTCGCGCGGAGATCACGGAAGGGATGTGTGCTTGATCCCAACTTCTGCTCACGGAACGAATCCCGCGAGTGCAGTGATGGCTGGGATGCGTGTGGTCACGGTGAAGTGCGACGAGGCAGGAAATATCGACATCGATGACCTTCGCGCGAAGGCGGATGAACACCGTGACTCCCTCTCGGCCGTGATGGTCACCTACCCTTCAACGCACGGCGTTTTCGAAGCCGGAATTCGTGAGGTTTGCGACATCGTCCATGAGCGAGGTGGTCAGGTTTATATGGATGGCGCCAATATGAACGCCCAAGTCGGCGTCTGCCGCCCAGGCGATATCGGGGCGGATGTTTGCCATCTGAATCTTCACAAGACATTTTGTATCCCGCATGGCGGCGGCGGCCCGGGTGTCGGGCCGATCGGAGTGGCCCCTCAGCTCGTCCCATTCCTCCCCGGCCACCCTCTTGCAGCCAACCCAGCGGTTGGCCCCGTATCGCAAGCACCGCTCGGGAGCGCGAGCATCCTTGTGATTTCATGGATGTATATCGCCATGATGGGTGCTCAAGGCCTTCGGGACGCAACAGCGATTGCCATCCTCAACGCGAATTACATCGCCGCGCGGCTCGAGAATTATTTCCCAACCCTCTACAAGGGCGGGAACGGGCGGGTTGCACATGAATGCATTCTCGATGTCCGCGAGTGGAAATCCCGCGCTGGCGTCGAAGTCGAGGATATCGCCAAGCGCCTGATGGATTTTGGATTTCATGCCCCGACGATGAGCTGGCCGGTGACAGGCACGTTGATGGTCGAACCGACCGAAAGCGAATCTCTCGCCGAGCTCGACCGGTTCTGCGATGCCATGATCGCGATTCATAGCGAGTTGGTTGCGATTGAACGCGGAGAGATCGATCGAACGAATAACGCGCTAAAGAACGCCCCGCACACTGCGGCCGCAGTCACCGCAGACGTCTGGGACCGCCCGTATTCACGCACTCAAGCGGCATGGCCTGCGCCATGGCTCCGCGAACACAAATTCTGGCCGTCGGTTGCCCGGATCGACAACGTGTATGGCGACCGCAATATCTTTTGCTCGTGTCCGCCCATCGATGCCTGACCGTCAATCTGCGGCTGGCGGCGAATTTTCCTCGTCGCTGACCTCGTCCTCAATCTCTCGACGCAACGCCTTTGAGATGAAGGGACGGACGAATCCGTAGACGAGAAAAGAAACAAACAAAAACGCGGGCATCCATCCGTAGTTCATCGCCGTGAACGCCAAGAGGGCGATTAACCCAAGAAACGCCGGAAGCGAACGCTGGGTCCGCCAGTTCAATCCCTTGAAACTCGGATATCGAACATGACTAAACATCATGAACGAGAGGAAAAGCAGGAGGATCGGAAGGGCAAATTTCCACGCTCCGATGGAACGATCGTCAGACTGTAGCCACAACATGAGCAAGGTCAGCGACGCGATCAACCCCGCAGCGGCGGGAATGGGAAAACCTTGAAAATCCTTCTCGGGCTTGCCATCGACGGCCTGAGCCCTGCAATTGAAGCGAGCAAGCCGGAGAGCGCCGCACAGGAGGAAAAAATAGGCGATCAGCCAGCCAGTCCGCGCAAAGTCTTTCAGCACAATCTGGTAAACTAACAACGCCGGGGCAATCCCAAACGATACGATATCCGCAAGCGAATCAAACTCGCGCCCGAACGCGCTCTCGTGCCCCCCCAGGCGCGCGAGACGGCCGTCGAGCAAATCAAACACGCAGGCACCTAGAATAAATGCGATCGCCTCATGGTAAAGACTCCCAGCCGACTGGCCGACGGAGATCAGCGCAGAGGCCTCAATGATTCGCAGGACCGCGGCGAATCCGCAGAAAAGATTTCCCGCCGTCATCAAGTTCGGAAGGAGGTAGATTTTAGGGTCGTGTGGATCGCTCATGGCTTTCGGGCGAGTCGCGCCAACGGAGTTTCCCCTCCCCGGACGCGATCTCCAATTTTCACCAAAATCTCAGCATCCATTCCGACGAGCAATTCGGTCCGGGAGCCAAACCGAATCATCCCGAAACGTTCGCCCCGCGCCAACGAGTCGCCGACCACAGCCCACGGGCAAATTCGCCGGGCGATCGCACCCGTGATCTGACGAACAACAATGGATCCAACAGGCCCGGCAATCACCCACGAACGGCTCACATTCCATCGGGAAGAATCCGGATCGCGTGCGTCGAGAAAACGACCGGGCTTCGGCTCGGAATGCGTCACTTCGCCAGCGATCGGAGACCGGTTGATGTGCACGTCCAAGACAGAAAGAAAAATTGCGACCCGGCGCATCGGCATTTTGTGAAATTCTTCCTCGATCACTTCATCAACCGTCGTAACAACACCGTCAGCTGGCGAGACAGCCACGTCCTCGCCGGGAGGAGGCACCCGTTCGGGATCCCGAAAAAAGTAGATGGTAAAGAGCAGGAGCAGCGCAAAAACAATCGACAGAAGCGGCCACGTGAGGACGGTCAGCAGCCATGCAGCGCCCAAAATAACCAAAATCCACTTTGCCTCGCTGAGTGCCCGATAGTCCATCGCGGAAACGTTAGCGGACCGCAGCCCGGAGCGCGAGCGGGGAATTCTTCATGCGCTGTAGCCACCGATGACGGATTCGTAGGCGGAGAACAGCCGATCAAAAACAGTCCGCCATGAATACCGGGATCGCGCGTGCTCGCTCGCCCGAAGCCCCGCCTCGCGGAGGTCGAGCGCGAAAATGGCACGGATCGCCTCGGCCAAGGCAGCTGGGGAATTTTCCGACGCCCAATGCTGCTGGTCGTTGAAAATAATCCGATCCATGTAACTCCCTCGAATTCCGACCACGCACGTCCCGCTGGCTTGGCTCTCTAAGGCCACGAGGCCGAATGTCTCTTGAACACCCGGATGCACAAAGACATCAGCCGCACGATAAATTGCTGCCAACTCTCGAGGATCGGAACAATACGGAGTCCATGTGACGAGCCCAGTCGACGCCCGCAGATCCAGCACAGCCGAACGCTGGGTGCCGTCGCCCAAGCAGAGAAGGTGATACTTCCCCGGCTCGGATCCCTGCAGAATGCGAAACGCGTTGAGAAGCGTAATTACATTTTTTTCCGGCGCAAGGCGTCCGACATACAACAAGAGACGCGAGCCTTCCGGGATTCCGAGCGCCCGTCGAGTCGCGGCCGAATCGTCCGGGAATGGGACAAATGACTCTGCGTCGACTCCAAGGTCAACCGTCAACAACCGCTCGACGCCCCAGCTTCCAAGAGTTTTTGCCAGAACCGGGCTCGGGACAAATGTCTGCTCAAAATGGTTGTAGAGAGCGGTCACATAGCGCCGGAAGAACTCGTCAGCAATCGCCACAGAGACCGGGCCAAAATATTTTTCTACCGTCCGGATATACGATTCCGGAAAGTGCGAGTGGTAAAATCCCACGACCGGGATATCGAGCCCCCGCCCGGATGCAACCGCTTTCCATGCCACCTGATAGGGATCGCCAGATTCAATGATGTCCGGGCGTTCCTTCTCGAGGGCTTCCTCGATGAGATGGAGTTGAGTCAAGGCCCGGTAGCGAGACGTTCGGGAGATCAGCGGTGACGCGATCGTATACATCCGCACCTGCTCATCGCCGGTCTGTTCCGTTGTGTCGCCTGGAACAATGATCACGTGCTCGCAGTCTGGGCGATATCTCCGCACGTAGGCGGACTTCTGCTCGATGTAACGGCGCACCCCGCCACTCACCGGAGAATAAAACTGCGTCAGATCACAAATCTTCAACCTATTCCCCCGCCGCGAGCCATCGCTCCGCATCGATCGCAGCCGCACACCCCTGCCCGGCCGCCGTGATCGCCTGCCGGTAGACATGGTCGGCCACATCGCCTGCGGCAAAAACCCCGGCGATATTTGTAGCCGTTCCAGTCTTCTGAATCAGATACCCGTTTTCGTCGGTCGCGAGCTTCCCTCGGAATGCCGCCGTGTTCGGCTCGTGGCCGATCGCTACAAAAACACACTTCACTTCCAGCTCGCGCTCGGAACCATCAACGGTATTTCGCAGCGTCACCCCACGCACCTCGCCGGCCTCATCGGTCAGGTAGGCAACAACAGCGGAATTCCATACCGGCGTCACCTTAGGGTTCGCCAGGGCCCGGTCAGCCATGATCTTGGAGGCACGTAGGGAATCCCGCCGATGGATGAGAAAAACCTCGGAGGCAAATCGCGTGAGAAATGTCGCCTCTTCGCAAGCGGAATCCCCACCCCCGACCACGCATACCGGGACATTCCGGTAGAACGCACCGTCGCAGGTAGCGCACGATGTCACCCCGTGCCCGATCAAAGCGGACTCCCCGTCCAGCCCGATATACCGGGGCGAGGCGCCGCTCGCCACAATCAATGCCTTCGTCTCGATCCACTCACCATCGACCTTCAAGCGGTGCGGAGTTCCCGCCTCGAATTCCTCCACGACCCCATATTGAAACCGCGCACCGAATTTCTCAGCCTGCTGATGCATCCTCATGATCAAATCCGGCCCGTCGACTCCGTCGGGAAATCCCGGGAAATTTTCGACAGCCGTCGTTGTCGTCAACTGTCCGCCAGGCAACCGACCCTCAAGAACCAGAGGCAAAAGATTCGCCCGCGCTGTGTAGATCGCGGCTGTCAGACCGGCACATCCCGTGCCAACAATGATCACATTCTCCATAGATCCCACGAGTAAACACGAATCCCTCGCCGCGCGAAAACAATAATTGCACGTCCGCCGCCGCTTCTTACTCTTCCAGCGCCAGCGAGTTCGGGAACGCCTCCGGCAGCTTCACCGGACGGCCCTCAGGCATCCTGACCAACGCGAGGGCCTGCCGGCATACGGTCAACAGAGCGCCGTCCGCCGGCCGCGTAATCTCGAAGTCGACCCAAAACCGAACCCGGCTCCACTCGGAGATCCTGCCGCTGACTCGCACAATCTCGCCAAGTCGCGCCGGCCGCTTGTAATCGATCTCTGTCCGCGTGACCACCGGATGGATATTCGTCCTCGCAATTTCCTCGAAGCTCATCCCCATCTGAATCGCCAGCATCGTCCGCGCCGTTTCGATGAACCGCAGGTAAACGATGTTGTGCACGACCCCTCCCGCATCCGTATCAAAATACATGACCTGAATATCCGTCGAAATGCGGCAATGTGAAGGAACCTCCATGTGCGTCATTTCAACCAACCACAGAAAGTCCCACACACCGCCAGAGAAGCACCAGCTCAGATCTCATCGAAAATTCCGCTCTATTGCTTCTTGAGCGCCTCAATCTGGGCCGCGATATCTCGCTCGGGAATGATCGCCTGGGCCTCCTCGTATTTCTTGATCGCCGCCTCGATCTTATCGCTGTCGGCCAACATTTTTGCCTCGTCACGCAAGACCCGAAAACGGTCGATTTGCGTTGAAACCGCAGACTGCAGGGTGCCAAGAACCATGGTCGTCTTCGGTCCGATGAGGGAGGCCTTCTGAACCAAGGGATCAAGAATCAACTTGGCGTCGATGTATTGCTTGGCCGCGATTTGCTTCCCCGCCGAAGGCAGACGATCGATGCAGGCAGCCATGGCATCTGCCACGTCCGCCGGAACCTTCACCGCAGCTGGCGGAGATCCTGCACGAAATTGCTGGACCGATGCGGATGCCTTCTGGACGGCTTCTGTGACGGCCGCAGGCACTTCCGGAACTTTACCAGCCTCAGCGGCAATGCCTCCCTCGAATGCTCCCTGAGCGGCCTCGATTTCCTTCGTCAAATTCCCCGCAGCAGCCACCGCAGTATCCCAGTTATGCACATATTTTGACGACGCACTATCCTCAGACGGCTGGAGCGTCTTCAACCGCTCCACCAGCGTCTCCCCGTCGACGAACGTTAGCCCGGGCTGGGCAAGCTTCCCGAGAATTTCCGCGCGTTCTTCCTTGCGCTTCGCCGCCTCGTGGAGCGAGCGCATAGCTTCGACAATCGGCTTTACCGAGGGATCCGATGCCGCGAGGTCTTCAAGGCCAAGAAAATACTGGTCCTGCGAGAGATCAAACGCTCTCGCACTCGGCGCGGCAATGATCTCTGGACGAAGCAAGTCCACGAGGACAGCAGCCTTCCGCTTGTAATAAGCTGAGCGCAAAACCCACGCTCCGTCTTCTTTCACGCTGCCCGCATCATACTTCGCTGCGTCCGCAGTGAGCGCGGCCAACGAGGGATCGAGCATCTTCTTCACCGAGGGAACTCGCTTGGCAATCGCTTGGAACTCGTCGATTTGCCTTTGCAACTCCGCGCGCTGGCTGGCCAAGACCAGGTTCTGGGGAAGATCTGGAAAAACAATCAGCTTCACCACCCTCGCCGCCGTAATCTGCTGATTCGGGGACTTCGGCGTCCGAAATTCAAAATACCCGGCACCCGGACTCGATTTTACCGTGCGGTCCAGGTATGATTGAAACTCGACAACGGTAACTTGATCATCGGGTGACCATGCCTGTGGCTTCACCAAGGCAATTCCTGGCTTACCACCTTCCGCTGCCAAACTTGGAGAAACGCTGGCAGCAACAAATAATGAGAAGGCCAGAACGGGGAAATACGCCGATGCGGCGCGAAGAAAAATACTCATGGGGTCCCTTAAACTAACGCCACGCAATCCATTATGGCAAACGAAGAATATCGATCCGTCACTTGATCAGACCTACCCCGGCGGACGTGAGCACACCGAAGAGGATGCACCACGGGATCACCCCCAGCGAAAAAAACACGATGACTCGCCACGCCGGCTCCCCCATCACCATCCCGATCACAGCGCCGATCTGCGGCCCAACAGTCACAGGCCCGATGAGCGCCAGCCCGATCAAGCCGCACCGATCCCACACTCTCCAGATCCACTTCGACGGGTCGTGAACCGTGGAAACCCGTAGTTTCCTCACCAACCACGCCCGAGCTGGAGCCCCAGCAACCGAGACAACCAAAGCCCCGCAAGAATACCCGGCCCATGCCAGCACACCTGCAACGACCACGGGCAATCCGGCAGCCGTTCCAGATGGAATCGCCGCAAGAAAATAAAAAAATCCCAGCCCAAACGCTGCCGATACCCCACTCAACATCATCCCCATTCCTGACCATCTCACATTCCCGGTGAGTTCCGAGAAAAGAAATTCGTTTGACCCAGCCACGCCCACCCGATTATATTTCCCATCACTTCGCGGGTATAGCTTAGTGGTAAAGTTCCTGCCTTCCAAGCAGGCCATGAGGGTTCGATTCCCTCTACCCGCTCTCCCCCCCTCCCAAACTCCGGGCTCGCTCTCGCGATCACGAGATGGCTGGTTTTTTTCACCCGAGGTCACTAGGCTTCCGGGAATGACTTACGAAGGATCGCAGGGCTCCGGGGGCTCGATGGCCATTATTGTTGCGGCTGGTGCTGGGCGGCGGATGGGATTTGACAAAATCATTGCGCCGCTGGCAGGGCGTCCTGTTCTTGCTTGGTCGCTGGCCGCGTTTCAAGAATGTCACGAGGTTCGGGCGGGGGTCGTTGTTTGTGCGCCCGGTCGGATCGAGGAGTTCCGTCTCCTCGCATCGCCGTTCTCGAAGTTCCAAATGGTTGTCGCCGGTGGAGCGGAGCGGGCGGATTCCGTCCTCCATGGGCTGGATGCCCTCAAGGAATTTTCTCCGGACCTCGTTGCCGTCCATGATGCGGCCCGACCGCTGATCACTCCGTCTCTGATCTCCGCGGTCATCGGAGCGGCCGCAGAATGGGGTGCCGCCGTCGCGGCCGAGCCAGTCAGCGACACGCTCCACCGGGCCGTGGGATCACATAATTTGACCGAGACAATCCCTCGTCACAATTTATGGGCGATGCAGACCCCTCAAGCCGCTCGCTACATCGTGCTCCGGGAAGCCATCCAGGCCGCGTCTGAAAATAAGCGCGCAGTCACCGACGAGATATCCGCCCTGATCGCCTGCGGGGTCCATCCGCATGCGGTCTCGCACACCGGACTAAATTTTAAAGTGACATGGCCACGGGACCTTGATCTCGCCGAGTTAGTTCTCGCGAAGCGGATTGAGGATGCGAATGCCACTTCGAACTCGATGCATGATGTTCCGTCCGCGTTGCCTTGAAAGTTGTCCGGGCTTTTACGGCGACTTCATCGCTATTGAGAAATGACGCGAAATTCTCCTTGTCACAGATATTGAACCATGGTCAATTCTCACCCTTCCGCAGGACTCGCGGATCTCTCTTATGGCTAAAGAAATCGTTGGACAAATCAAATTGCAGATTCCTGCCGGTCAGGCAAACCCGGCTCCACCCGTCGGCCCCGCACTGGGTCAGCAGGGCGTGAACATCATGGCGTTCTGCAAAGAATTTAATGCGGCGACGCAAAAACAAGCGGGGGACATTCTTCCTGTTGTCATCACAGTTTTCAAAGACAAGACATTCACTTTCATCACGAAGTCCCCACCAGCCGCGATCCTCCTCAAAAAGGCCGCCGGCCTCGCGTCGGGTTCGAAAGAGCCCAACAAGATCAAAGTGGGCAAGCTGACGAAGAAGCAAGTCATGGACATCGTGAAGGTCAAAATGAAGGACATGAATGCCCGCTCGGAGGAAGCTGCTTACCGCACCCTTTGCGGCACGGCCCGCCAGATGGGCCTCGAAATCAGCGAGTAGGAATTCGAACGTCGAGCGAAATCTTACGACGGCAACTCTTCTACCTCGCCGCCGGAATTCGTTCCCGGACTTTAAAGACGCGGAAGAACCGGTTCGAGTAAGCTGGCTCTAGGAAATCCGGAGCAGAATTCCGCGAACGGTAAATCACCCGGGCCATCGATTCCTTCGGCACGGGCACTCCCAGCGTTTGCGCCGAGTTGCCCTCCACACGGTCTGGTTCGTAGGCAAGGACGTATCCCACTTTCCTCCGGCGAAGAATCGACTCGGCGTCAACGGGATCGGTGGCGAGGTAAAACCGGGCGGAGTCCAAAATGCCCGGCAGACTCTGGTGCGACGACCCACCGATGGCCGGCATGCCCGACCACCACACGACAGCCGGGCTGAACCACCAAGGTGCAAGGACTCCACGGTCTGAAAGAAACTTCATATTGATTGCTGCATCGCGGAGCGCAACCGCATCCGCAAGGTTTTCGACCCTCGCTCGAAAAGCCACGTCATCGGGGTAAAGGATATCCTCCCATGCAGACGCAACCGGCCAGAGCGAGACAATGAAAACCATGCCGGCAAATGCCGCGGATCGAAACGCCGCAAGCGCCCAAGGAAGGCTCATGGCGAGGACCAGCACATAAAAATACCCCCATCGTGCATGCACAAGGGTGAGTCCTCCGACCACCAATATAAGAACAAGCCAAATCAAAAACGCCGCATCCTTCCGGCGCGCATATCCTAGAGCCAAAAAGGCCGGAGCCCCGACGACCATTCCCCCACCCCAACCGAGCAAAAGCATTGGCGTCGCCGCCCGCAACTCCCCGATGTTTTCTGCCCATCTTCCAAAAGCTGGGTCGTAGGCAAACGAAGGCAAGCCCTCCCAAAGCAAGGCGATACCGATCACCACAAAAAACGTGATCAGCGGTCCGTATCGCTCACGCGAATGGGCCTCAGTCGCAGAGTCCTTCCCCGCCGGCAAGGGAGCGAACCTCTGCCGGGCGAACCTAGCTAGCAGAACAATTCCCAGGAGGATAAGGGGCTCGAAAAGAGATACCCACAGCGCGAGGGACCATGCGAGAGCAGACACGTAAGCCCACACCCTGCCGGCATTCCTCGCCATCGAGACCTCGGCAGCCATCGCAACGGCAGCGAGCGCGAGGATCAACGACTGATGGTCCGGCCGCCCCATCTCGAACGCATGCGCGGAAATCGGAGATAATGCGAAGGCGAATAACATCGCCCAACGAAAGGGAATTCGAAGCGCGAGCGACCATGAAACGAGGAAAAGCGCCGTCGCCATTCCCAAAACTGGCGAAATAAATGCCCCGGCCACCGAGAAGGCGTTCGGGGTCAACGGCACGAGAAGCGAGTGCAAAAGAAGGATCAAATAATCCATCGGCGCCGTCGTGTGAGGGCGGGTTCCGTCAGGAAAATTCTCAAACTCGTGATGCCGCAGCGGGACGGCGGGCGATTGCTCGACAAGCTGCACCCGGGTCATCCTCGCGTAGCAATCTCCGTCGGCGAAATAGACGTTCCCGGCAAAGAAAACGGAATCCCGATTCCACGTGTAGGCCGCTCCGGCTAAACAGACGAAAATGATCGCAAGGAGGATCTGGACCACCGCTGAGACAAAAGCGGGAAATGAGCTTGAGCGACCCAACATCTTGTGTGTTGCCTGAGCCTAGATCCAATATCCTGTATAACAAGCGCCGATTTTCAGCAAAAATCTATTGTCGCACCTGAAGCAATCCACTAACTTGTTCCCTCGTGCCAACACCGGCGCGGCCAACATTCTTTTCCGATGCCAGACGAACCAATCTCCGAGATCCCCGCAGCACCAAAATCCGCCAAGCCAACGCCTGAATTTAAGGCCAGCGATTACAACGCCGACGACCTGAGCTCACTCAAGGGCCTCGAAGCAGTCCGGAAAAAGCCGGGCATGTATATCGGGGGAACCGATGAGCGCGCGCTTCACCACTGCGTCAGCGAAGTGCTCGACAATTCGGTGGACGAGTTTTTGGCCGGCCACTGCACGCACATCGATGTGACGATCCATTCCGACGGCTCGATTTCGATCCGCGATAATGGCCGAGGGATCCCGGTGGATATCAACAAAGAAGAAGGTATTCCCGGCGTCGAGTTGGTATTGACCCGCCTGCACTCCGGCGGAAAATACGGGCAAGGGAACTACGAATACTCGGGCGGAACACACGGCGTCGGTGCCAAGTGCGTCAATGCCGTCTCGGAGTGGTTCAAGGTTGAAGTGACGCGGGACGGAAAAATCCACGCGATGTCATTCGAGCGCGGCGTGACCAAGCAGTCCCTTCACGTCATCGCCGAGGTAAAGTCGAAGAAGCAGACCGGCACTTTGATCACGTTCATGCCGGACACCGAGATCTTCCTGGAGACGATCGAGTTCAAGGCCGAGCGTATCATCACCCGACTGAACGATCTCGCGTATATTAATGCGCCGCTCTCGTTCACGTTCCTCGATGAGCGCCAGGACGGAGCGAAGCCGCTCCAGATCGTTCACCCGCGCGGAATCGAGGAATTCGTAGACCGCTTGGTCGAGAACAAGACCGTTGTTCACCCGAAGCCCATCATGATCAAGGGCACGCGTGACAAAGTGATCGTCGAGATCGGCCTGCACTACACGGATACCTACAACGAGCAACTCCTGTGCTACACCAATGCCGTTCCGAATCCGGACGGCGGCACGCACAGCAGCGGATTCCGCGGCTCGCTCACGCGCGCAATCAACCAGTATGCGAAAAACAATTCTCTGCTGAAGGAAAAAGACGTGCCGATCACAGGCAACGACGTGCTAGAGGGATTGGCCGCTGTGGTCAGTGTCAAGCACCCGGATCCGCGGTTCGAATCCCAGACCAAGGTCAAGCTCATCTCGCCAGAAGTCGACGGCATCGTCGGCTCGATCAGCTACGAGGGTCTGATGTTGCATTTTGACCAAAATCCGAATGTCGGAAAGCGGATCATCGAAAAATGCCTCATGGCCGCCCGCGCCCGCGAAGCCGCTCGGAAGGCCCGCGAGACCGTGCGGAAAGGCGCACTGACCGGTGGTGGCCTACCTGGCAAGCTGGCGGATTGCTCGGAGCGTGACCCGGCTCTCACCGAACTCTACGTCGTCGAAGGCGACTCGGCCGGCGGCTCGGCCAAGCAGGGGCGAGACCGGCGTTTCCAAGCGATCCTCCCGATCAAGGGCAAGATCATCAACGTGGAAAAAGCCCGCCTCGACAAAGTCCTTCAGAATACTGAAGTCCAGACTCTCATCACCGCGATCGGCACGGGCATCGGCATGGCCGCCGGCGAGAAAGATCAAGAGGGCACGTTCAACATCGCAAAACTCCGCTACGGGCGGATCATTATCATGACCGATGCCGATGTCGACGGATCCCACATCCGCACATTGTTGCTGACGTTTTTCTGCCGCCAGATGCCGGAGCTCGTCAAACAAGGCAAGATCTACATTGCCCAGCCGCCGCTCTATTTGATCAAGCGGAAAAAGCGCGAAGAATACGTCGATGACGATGCGCAGTTGAACAAGATCCTGATCGGCATCGGCGCCGACGAGGTAAAGGTGAAAAACCTCTCGGACGGGAAGGTCTTCAGCTCGACCCAACTCAAGGAAATCCTCGAGCTCCTCGAACGTTTTGCAAAGTTCAGCGATGCCATCCGGCGACACGGCGGAGACTTCGAGTCGTTCCTCCGAGAACGCGATCCGAAGACCGGCAAGCTGCCAACGTTCATGCTCAAAGTGCGGGAAGGAAATTCCGAATGGGCAACGTATTTCCCGGGCGAGGCGGAAGTGCGGGAGTTCCACGAAGGCAATCGCGACTTGAACCTCTACGACGATCCCGTAGCGGAACCAATCGAGGGTGAGTCCGTTCCCGTCGAAGCCTCCGCGAAGTCGAAAAAAGTCGAGCCTGTCGCCCGTCGCCGCGCTAAGCTGATCGAGCTTCACGAGTCGACTTCAGCACAGAAACTCATCGACGAGCTCGCCCGCAAGGGCCTCAAGATTGATCACTACTCGGACAGTGACGCTCCGCTTTTTGAACTGATCGAAGGCGAAGGCGACAAGGCGATCACCCACCCGCTTTTCGCTATCCCCGAGATCCTGACGAAGGTTCTCGAGATCGGAAAACGCGGGCTTTCGATCCAGCGGTTCAAAGGCCTTGGCGAAATGAATCCGAAGCAACTTTTCGAAACCACGATGAACCCCGAGAAGCGCAAGATGCTCAAGGTCGAACTGAACGAGGACAACGCCGTCGAAGCGGATCGTATGTTCACGATTCTTATGGGCGATGTGGTCGAGCCTCGCCGCCAGTTTATTGAGGATAACGCCCTCAATGCACGGCTCGACGTTTAATCTATTGACAGCCGTGACTACATGTGACTACTTTCAGCCATGAAAGAAGAACCGACATCCAGACTGACAGACGGTGAGCCGCAAACAACGGCACCCGTTTTGCGCGAGGTTGCAGTCCAGCCAGGCCTTGGAGAGACGATCAGTGTCCGAGCGGCGAAGGCCCACCTCTCTGCCCTCCTTGGGCTGGTCGAGAAGGGTCGCGAGATCGTGATCACGAGCGGAGGGAAGCCAAAGGCAAGGCTTACTCCGATGCGCGTCCGAAAAATCCGCAAGGTCTTCCAAGGATCGCTCGATCATCTGGCGACGATGCCTGCATGGACCGAAGGTCCCACAGCCGAGGAGACTGTCCGGCAGGATCGCGACGGCCGGGGTTGGTAAGCCATGTATTTGGACTCTTGCATTCTTATCAAGCTCTTGGTGGCCGAGCCGGACAGCCCCTTCTTCCAGAGTGCTGTGACGGGCTGCGAAATTAGTTCATCCGAGCTGGCTCTCACCGAAGTCGCGTCCGCCCTGCTCTCGAAAGAGCGGGCGGGCGCAATCTCGGCCAGCCAACGAATACAGGCATGGCAAATCTTCCAGAACTGGGCTGACGAGGAAATCCTCGAACTGGAATTGCTGGAGACCCGCACTCTGAGAAACGCCAACAGAATCCTCTCGGCGACCCACCCAGAGATCGCTCTCCGCACACTCGACGCGATCCACCTCGCTGCCTGCGACCTCAGTCAGGACTTTCCACTCTGCACTACCGATCGCCGCATGCGTGAGGCGGCGCAAATTCTCAAAATCCCACTTTTCCCAGAACCCTAACTTCCTATGTATACGCAAAACGAAAAAGTCGAACTCGTCAACGTAGCCGACGAGATGTCCAAGTCGTTCCTCGACTACTCGATGTCGGTCATTATTTCCCGCGCTCTTCCCGATGCTCGCGACGGGCTCAAGCCATCCCAGCGACGGATTCTGTTCGCCATGAACGAGCTCGGTATCCAACCGAATCGCAAGCACCTGAAATGCGCGAGAATTGTCGGTGAAACGATGGGAAAATATCATCCTCACGGCGATCAGGCGATCTATCCAACACTCGTTCACATGGCTCAGCATTGGGCGATGCGCGAGATGCTCGTCGACGGCCAGGGAAACTTCGGCTCGGTCGAAGGCGACCCGCCGGCGTCGATGCGATACACCGAAGCCCGCCTCCACCACTTGGGCGCCGTCCTGATGAACGACATGGACAAGGGAACGGTCGACTTTGTCGCCAACTACGACGAGACGGAGTCCGAACCGACCGTTTTTCCAGCCGCATTCCCGAACCTCCTCGTTAATGGCGGCACGGGTATCGCCGTGGGCATGGCGACAAATATCCCTCCGCACAATCTCGGCGAATGCATCGACGGGATCTGCGCGCAGATTGATGATCCGGATATCACGATTGATGGCCTGATGGCCCATGTCCAAGGACCGGATTTCCCGACGGGTTGTATCCTGCAAGGAACGGCGGGCATCCGCCAATACTTCGAGACCGGGCGCGGGCAGGTGCGGGTGCGCGGACGCGTGGCCGTCGAGGAGGGCAAAGGCGGCCGCGAGAGCATCATCGTCACCGAGATCCCCTACAACGTGAACCGGGCGGAGTTGGTCAAGCGGATCGCGGCGTTGGTGAATGAAAAAGTTCTCACCGGGATCAGTGATGTCCGGGACGAGAGCGCGGAGGATACTCGCGTCGTCATCGAGCTCAAGCGAGACGGGAACCCAAAGGTTCTGATCAACAATCTTTTCAAGCACACGGCCCTCGAGTCCTCGTTCAGCGTCAACATGCTGGCGATCGACCGTGGCAAGCCAAAGCTCCTCTCGCTCAAGGAAGCGATCAATTGCTACATCGAGCATCGCCGCGAAGTCATCCTCCGCCGCACTCGATTCCTCCTGAACGCGGCGGAAGTCGAAGCAGAAAAACTGGAGGGCTACCTCATCGCCCTTGCGAACCTTGATGACTTCATCAAAATCATCCGGGATTCGAGGGACCGTGACGACGCGAAGGGAAAACTCCTCGCCCTCTCATGGACTCAGAAAGCTGTGGAGAAGCTCGGCATCCTCATCCGCAGCGAAGCGAGGATCACCGATGGCCATTACAAGCTCACCGAGAAGCAAGTCGGCCACATCCTCGATCTGCGCCTCTACCAACTTACGGGGCTCGAGCGCGACAGCATCAAAAGCGAATACGATGCCCTCATCGCCACAATCAAAGACCTCCTCGACATTCTCGCGAAGGAAAAGCGTGTGCTCGCGATCATCAAGGAGGAGCTCCGTGCCCTGCAGCAGAAGTTTGCTTCACCACGCCGCACCCAGATCGTTCCGGCCGAAGGGGAAATCGCTATCGAAGACCTCATCGCAGACGAGAGCGTGATCGTGACGCTCACCCACAACGGATTCATCAAGCGGACACTCGTCAGTGCCTTCCGGTCTCAAAAACGCGGTGGCAAGGGCGTGATCGGGATGACGGCGCGCGAGTCGGAAAACGAAGAGGACAGCGATTTTGTCGAATACCTCTTCACGGCCACCACGCACGATTATTTGATGTTCTTTACCGAGACCGGACGTTGCTACGTCGAGCGTGTCTTTGAGATTCCGGAGGGATCACGCGCCAGCAAGGGGCGCTCGATCGCGAACCTCCTCGAACTTCGCAACGATGAAAAAATCGCCTCCACCATTCGTGTGCAGGGCCAAAAGACCGACGAGGAAACCTGGAACAAGGATCTCCATGTCGTCTTCGCTACCCGCAGCGGGATTGTAAAAAAATCAAACCTCAACGACTTCCGAAACATCCGCAAAGGCGGGATTATCGCGATCAAGATCGAAGAGGGCGACCGGCTCATCGATTGCAAGATGACGGTCGGACAAGATGAAATCGTCCTCATCACCCACGGTGGCCAGAGCATTCGCTTCCACGAGGAAGAGATGCGGGATCAAGGCCGTGACACCGTCGGCGTCTGGGGGATCCGTCCGGAGAAAGGCGATTACATTGTCGCCGCTGCCGTCGTGAACAAAGACGCGCAGCTCCTCGTGGCGGGCGAAAACGGACTCGGAAAGCGCACAAGCTTCGAGGAATACCGCATCCAGGCTCGGGGCGGCAAAGGGATCATCACGATGAAGACAAACGAGAAAACCGGTGGCGTCGCCGGTGCCCTCACCGTCCGAGATGCTGATGAACTCATGCTCATCACGAACAAGGGAAAGATGGTCCGCACGCGAATCAAAGAAATCCGTGAGACTGGTCGCAACGCCCAAGGAGTCAAACTCATCGACCTGCGCGATGGCGAGCACCTCCAAGGAATTGCCCCCGTCGTGAGCGACGGCGAGGACGAGACCGAGGAGGCCTGAGTTCCTGGATTGGCCGAAGGTGGAGAGCCATAGGGTTTTGACAAGCCTGCGGCGAGGTGCTCGTATGCGGGTATGAGCACGATCCCCCTGTTGGTTATTTCCTCGCTGACTTCGTTACTTCTCGCCTCACCGGTGCTCGCTTGCACAAGAGTTGTTTTGAAGACCGACGAGGGAACGGTCCTGACCGGTCGGTCCATGGATTGGATGCAAGACATCGGCAACAATCTCTGGGCCTTCCCGAGAGGAATGAAACGCGACGGGGCGGCGGGGGCAAAATCGCTGACTTGGGAATCGAAGTATGGGAGCGTAGTGACGACGATCTACGAAATCGCGACGGTCGATGGAATCAACGAAAAAGGCTTGGCGGCAAATATTCTCTATCTCGCTGAGTCGGATTACGGCTCCACCGGCGACAAGCCCACCATTTGTATTTCGATGTGGGGCCAGTATGTCTTGGACAACTTTGCAACCGTCGCGGAGGCCGTCGCCGCTCTGGAAAAGGAGCCATTTCGCGTCGTTGCCCCCACTTTGCCGAATGGCTCTCCCGCACACGGACATCTGGCGATCACGGACACGTCCGGAGATTCGGCTATCTTCGAATACATCGGCGGCAATCTCACCGTCTACCACGGCCCACAATACACCGTGATGACAAACTCGCCGGAGTATTCGCAGCAACTGGCGATCGATCGCTACTGGGAGGGCGTTGGCGGAACCGCTTTTCTTCCGGGGACATCTCGCGCCGCCGATCGTTTCGCCCGCGCCTCATTCGGAATCAATTCCGTCCCCCGCTCGGTGGACTCGAACTACATCAAAGCCGTTCCGGGCCAGAAATTAGCAGCTCAGGGCGTGGCCAGCGTGATGAGCGTCGTGCGATCTGTGAGCGTTCCTCTCGGCATCACTACCCCAGGCCAGCCAAACATCGCCTCCACCATCTGGAGAACCGTGTCCGATAGTCAGAACCTCGTCTATTTCTACGACTCGGCAACCGTCCCGAATGCCTTCTGGGTCGATCTGAAGAACCTGGATTTCAGCCCGAAGGCTGGCACCAAACGGCTCTTGCTGACCGATGGAAAATTCTACTCCGGAGAAACATCCAAGCACTTTGAGACTGCGCAGCCTTTCACTCCGTTGGCGGCTACTAAGTAACGAAGAGACAAAAGACAGAGAGATCGTTCTTGGATATCAGCGGGCTAAGGATGGGTTCCAAAGGTTTACCGCCTGCGATAAATCAAGGGTCTTTTCAACAGGAAGAAGCTCGACGTGACCATCCACAAAAAGGAAGTGTGATTGTCTTCCGTGTCGGTCAGACGACAGGGCATTTCGAGCGGCTTGGATTCCTGACCACTGATGACACATAAGGTGATCTCCGAAGGGAACCGGACGGGTTTCGGCAAGGAGGATAGTTCTGCTAGGGTGCGGGACGGAATGTAGGCGACGCCATTGAGCTGGGCTGCCGACATAGTCATCCCCGTCTGGATCAAGCTCGAAATGGACGTTCAGTCCATAACTGTAAATCATGGCATCGTGGCTTCGGTCGCTAGGACATCGGAAATGCTTCTCAAAAATGCGCGGCCAATTCGATTCCATCTCAGATTCCGGAACGCCAAGAAACGGAGCAATCGAGCTCGACCAGTTTAACTCCCTATGTGCACCAGCACTGTGAAAGCTCCTCGGTAGCGACCCTTCGTGTTCAGCCGCGTAAAGATGCGTCGCGCGACCGATTTGACTCATCCTATTCAGACAGCCTACCCGGTCCGCATCTTCGAGAACCACCCGAAGAATGGGAACGGAGAACGAAGCCAATACGGCCACAATGCCAGAGACTACGAGCAACTCGATCAAGGTGAACCCTCGTTCGAGTTGCTGTATCCGGTCAAGACTGACGTCTCGCGCGGACATGTCGTGCCAGGCCAGCACCTGCGACGGCAAGGCCGAGCAATGCCCATGTGGAAGGCTCTGGCACAGCAGTCCATGTGTAGTTCACCGTTGCCGAACTGAAGTTGGTATCCTTTGTGGCGGCTAGCGCGGCGGAATCATACTGAGCGAATCCGGTCCCGCCGGTGAACGGTGTATTGGCAACAAAGATCTCAAAGGTTGCCGAATACGCTCCGAGCGGAGCTGTATCCGGAAGTGTGAAGTAGTTGTGCCACATAGAGCCATTCCAAAGCACTTGCGAATCAAGAATCGGGAAAACTTGATCCCACCGATTCGCAGAATTCCCGTAGTTATAGGACTCTAGCGACGAGGAGGAGATGGAGGTGAGTTTGATCGCCAGAGATTTTCCCGTTGGCACATTCGCCATCATCATCGATCCCATCGACATAAACATGAACCCGAATTGATTGTTGAAAAGATCACCATTCCCGGCATTCGGGGCAGGTGTTCCACCAATTCCAACCGGTGAACCCAAGTCACCCCGCCATGCGGCAGTGTCGGCAAACCAGTTTCCGGCGCTCCACTCCTGAAGTGGCTTGAGGAGGGGCGTTGAAGGGGTGAATGCCACATTGATGACGCCGGCTGTCGGGTTGCTAGCCATTCCCGCGGTGGCTTGGATTGTCACCATCGGCATGATCATCCCTCCTTGGTCGTCAGGGCCCGGAACTGCGGTGATGAGTGCAGCGTGGCCAAATGGTGAGACGACGGCAAATGCGAGTAGAAAAAGAGTTGAATAAAGTTTCATAGTATAATTTTTGTCCGGCTTCATGCGCAGGGTGGGACGCCCGACCGCAGGGTGCGTGGGGCTTTTTTGGTCTCACCAGAGAATCCCGAAGCGGTGTCCGAATTTCGGGCAGGAACCTCCGCGCGTTGGGCTTTGCCGCGAGCATTGCGCCCGGGCAGGTGGCTCGGGGCAAAATGCCTCCGAGGTATCTGGTTATGTGCCTAGGCCGCTATGGGCACTGGCACAGGAGGGGATGCGGAACGCACAGGAACCGGATCATCGACGGCGGGGGGATACGAAAATTTCGTCTCCGGCGGGAGGGGAGTCGCCCGAACAACGCGAACGAGAAACTTATCGAGTTTTTTGTCCGCTTTCACCGTTGCAGGCAAACGGGACTCCGTTTCCTTCCCGGACTCAATCGTCTTGCACATCTTGCAAGGCGCTTTGCCGCTAAAGGTCTTGGCCAAAGCCACAGTGATCGGGGAAGTTTTTGAGTATTCGATGACCATGCCGGTCCAAGCCACTGTCTGCAAAACAGCCCAATGCCCGCCAGCGATGGAGAACATCGCCAGAAAGAGGAGTGGGTAGCCGGCGACGCGGATCATTAGGGGGAAACGTATCGCGATTCTTGACCACTGTCAAATATTCTGAAGTCGAAACTCTGTTCCCCTCGAGACCTCCGAGTCTCTCTCATCGCTCGGCCCAGCGAAGCTTGGCGGAGGAGGCACGTGGGTTGTCACGACACTCTTCACTCGATGCTCTCGTAACATAGTCGCAAATGACCGAAAAACGCTGATCCCGATATCCTGACTGAAACGCCTTTTTGACTCGCCGGTCCTCGCCGGAGTGAAATGTGAGAATCACAATCCTTCCCCCGGGCTTCAGACAATCCGAGGCGTGACGCAAGAAGGTCTCGAGGGCTGTCATCTCTTCATTGACGGCGATTCGAATGGCCTGAAAGACTCGCCGAATCGAAAGGGTGATGGCCTCTTCTGGAAGAGGAGGCAAGCCTGCTCGAATGGCACCGACTAGCTCGTCCGTCCGCACGAATTCCTTGCCCGCAAGGGCCTCTGCGAGTCGGGCGGCATGCGGCTCATCAGCAAAGTCCCGGAGCATGGATTCCAGAGCAGCGATGGAGATCCCGGCGAGCAGTGATGAGGCGGGAAGCCCGCGACCGGGGTTCATTCGCATATCAAGCGGTCCGGGATTCTTGACCGAGAATCCACGCTCCGGCGTATCGATCTGCATCGAGGAAACACCGAGATCCAGAAAAATCCCATCCACGCCACCGATCCCTTCTTTCGCTAACACGGCCGGAAGTCCGGCAAAATTCGATCTTCGAACGCGCAAGACCGAAACGTCAAAACCCAGACCCCGGAGCCTTGTCTCCGTCCGCGGAAGCTCGATCGGATCGACATCCAACCCAATAAGAGTCCCGCCCGGCGTGATGCGAGGGAGGATCTCCCGAGCGTGACCGCCATACCCGAGCGTACCATCCACCACCACCGCGCCTGAGCGCAGCTGAAGAGCCTCCATAACCTCCGGGACCATGATTGGAACATGCATCCCCGCCGGTGTCTTGCCGGAGGCCAGCACGCGAGCAATGGTGTCTGGATACTTTGAAGGATTATGCTCTTTATATTTCTCGTCGAAACGCCGCGGATTTTTTCCCGGATATCGTGGACGCCGTCGATGCGGCACCTCAGGCGCAGCGTCGCTCACAGCTCGTTGTATTTGAGATTCGATCCCCGCGATTTGTGAACTGGGTAACGCTCCTCATTTCTCGCCAACTTCGCCCGCATCGCGGCAGCGAGATCGACCCCACAATTGTCTGCCATCTCGAAGAGTAGGATCGCCACATCGGCCATCTCCGAAGCGATCTCGTCTTTGCGATCACGCACCCTCGCCTCCGACTGCTCGGGACTCTGCCAAACAAAATGCTGCAGCAACTCGCCGGCCTCAGCGGTGATCGCAATAGCCAACTCCTTCGGGTTATGAAAACGCTGCCAATCTCTGGCATCTCGAAATGCCCGGATCTCGGCGGTGAGGCTCTCAATCGTTGTGCTCATGGCCCGCGAACCTACCCATTTTGCCCGCCGATGAAAACGCCAGTCTTTTTGCAATAGTCGACTTCTGATTTTGCTGCCTTGCCGGAACCGCGTTCCGACGTTTAGCTACAGGGGTTCCATGCGATTTGCCCGGCTTCTCATTTACGGACTTCCCATTGCCTTGCTCGCATTGATCGTCGCGTCGTTTTTTAGTTCATTGTCTCTCTCAGGGACAAAAAAGAATGAGATGTCGATCGGCGTCCTTGGCGAGCCGTCCTCATTGAATCCGATTCAGCAAGCCGACTCCGCTGCGGCCCAAGTGTTCTCCGAGATTTTCAACGGCCTTCTGCGTTATGACGAGAACCTTGAGGTGACCGGCGATCTCGCCAAATCGTGGATGCTCAGCCAGACGACGACGATTGTCTTTCGAGATGCTCGCGCCGCAGCCGAAGCAGCAACACGGGTTGGACTGTGGCGCCCGGAGTGGGGAGATTGGCAACTCGAAGCGGCAACAGCCGATGGAAACCAACTCAAGCTCGCGTTCACCATGCCAGGCCTCGAGGCATCCCAGAAGATCTTCGCACGACTGCCCTCCGACAAACTTGCTCCCTTGGCGATCTTCCGTGTGGAAACTCCATCTCATGCGCGAAAGGTGCTCGAAGGGTTCCAAGCAGCGCACCCCGAGTCTGGCGCTCTCCGACACTGGGTCGAATCCGGCGGCGCCTTCGAGCTCACTGGCCCGCCATCCCTCCGTCCCCTGCTCGAGGCTTGGCTTCCGACGAATGGCGGGGGATCCATCACAGCCGAGACACCCGTCCCATTTCTGGCCGAACCGGAAATCGTCTTCAATCTTCGCGAGGGCGTGCGCTGGCATGACGGGGCCGCATTCACCTCGAAGGATGTCGAATTTACCTACCGCGCTCTGATGGACGACGCCACGGCTTCGCCTCGGAAATCCGACTTCGACTACGTGCTCCGCGTCGAGACCCCAGGCGTCCGAACGGTGCGCGTGACCTACCGCAAGCCCTACTCACCAGCCGTCAACAGCTGGATGATCCCAATCCTCCCTGCCCATATCCTCGATGGGAAGCCGCAGGATTGGTGGACAAAAAACTTTAACAGGAATCCCATCGGCACCGGCCCGTTTCGGTTTGGGGAATGGAAGACCAACGAGTTTGTTCGGGTCGTTCGCAATCCCGACTACTTCCGAGCTCCAGCTCCGTGGCTCGAATCGATTGTCTTCCGCTCGCTGCCGGATCAACTTTCGCTCCGCCTTGCCTTTATGACAAGGCAGGTCGATTTCTGGGCTGCCGAGCCATGGGCGGTGAAGACATTCCAGAACGACCCGCGCTTCGACGTTTTCTCTGCCCCTTCAAACTCCTACACCTACGTCGGATGGAACCTCAGACGTCCCCTTTTCCAAGACGAGAAAGTCCGCCAAGCCCTCGCCCACGCGGTGGATGTCTCGTCGATGGTGAAATATATTCTCTACGGAAACGGAATCCAGAGCACCGGCATCTTCACTCCGCAGATGTGGTTTTTTAACCCCGATGTCGTCCCCTTCGCCTACGATCTCGACAAGGCGGCACGGATGCTCGACGAGGCGGGCTGGGTGAAGGGTCCGGACGGAATTCGGGCCAAAGACGGCGTGCGCTTTGCCTTCACGCTCATCACTAACAACGGAAATGAAATCCGCCGCGATATTGCCACCCTCGTGCAGGACGGATTCCGCACGTTGGGCATCGAGGTGAAAGTCGAGCTCTACGAGTGGGCGGTCTTCCTCAAGAACCATGTTAACAAGGGAAACTTCGACGCCATCGTGCTCGGCTGGTCGTTGGGCAACGACTTTGATCAGTTCCAAATCTGGCACTCGTCACAAACGAATCCCGAGCAACTCAATGTCGTGGCTTATAAGAACCCCGAGGTCGATGCCCTGCTCGAGAGCATTCGCCAGGAATTCGATCGTCAGAAGATCATTTCCCTAGCCGCGTCCCTTCAGAGCATCATCTACCGCGAGCAGCCGTATCTCTTTCTCTACGTGCCGGAGGGGACATCGGTCATGTGGAAGGATACCTACCGCATCCGTCGCCCCGACGAGAATGGGCAGTGGATCGACGCCCCAGTGACCATGACCAAGGCGGGTTGGAGCTACTGGTCGGACTGGTTCTACCGTCCGGATTTCGCCGACCAGCTCCCGAAACCAGACATCGTCAAGTAACGCTCTAGCCCTCGCTGGAGCCCGCCTGCGATTCGAGGGACGCAACGCGTTTAAATAACTTTTCAAGGTTCCGAGACAGCGCGGCCGTCCGCTTCCATTCCGAAATCGGACGCGCTGGTGCGCCTCCCATCACCTGCCCTGCAGGGATATCGCTCCCGACGCCAGACATCGCAGCCAGAATAACCCGGTCTCCGATCTCGATATGTCCGCTAAGCCCGACCTTGCCGGCGATCGTCACATAGTTCCCGATTCGCGTGCTGCCCGAGACACCGACGTGTCCGCACAGAATACAATGCTCACCAATCGTCACGTTATGCCCGATCTGGACAAGGTTGTCGATTTTCGTGCCCCGCTGAATCCATGTCCGACCAAAGCGCGCTCGATCGACGGTGGAATTCGCCCCAATCTCGACATCATCGTCCACCTGAACGATCCCCGTCTGCGGAATCCGGTGGTGCGCCCCATCGCGGAACTCGTAGCCAAACCCGTCGGCACCCAAGACCACTCCAGAGTGCAGGCAGACACGATTCTTGATGAGACAACGCTCACGGATTGTCACCCCAGGATAGAGGTGGCAACCCTCACCAATCGACACATCCTGACCAATGTAGCAATGCGCCGAGATGATCGTCGAATCCCCAACGCGAACACCCTTCTCGATCACCGCAAATGGCCCGACCGTAACGTTCGCACCAAGCTCGACGCCCGGAGCAATCAGCGCAGAGGGGTGAATGCCCGCCACTGGCACGATCGGTGCCGGAGTAAACTTCGGCAGCAGGCTCGCAAATGCCCCGGCGGGATCATCGACCCAGATCCGCATCGGTCCCACCTCCTCACCGAATCCATGCGGCACGAGAACTGCCGAAGCGCGAGAGCGTCGAAGCTGGCGAAGGTATTTAGGGTTTCCGTAAAAGGAAAGATCGCCGGGGTTCGCATCCGCCAAGGAAGCGACCCCGTGAATCTCCTCTCCGGACACCTCCGGAGCAACCCAGCCGCCGGTGCACTCGGCAACCTCGCGAAGGGTCATCAGATTAAGGCGCTGGAGCTGTTTTCGGCGCGTTCTTGTTCAGGGTGTCAACGATCTCTTTGCTGAAATCCAAGTCGTTGCGGGAATACACGAGAACAGGGATCTGGCCCATGCTCATTCCGGATTTGTCGAAGACGACATCAAATCCCGCTGTCTTCACCTTGTCGTTCACGATCTTCATGATGTCATCGATGATATCTTTGCGCATCCGGACGAATTGCTCCTGAAGCTGGCGCTCACGTGTGCCGCGGAACTCCGTAATCTCCCGGTCCAAGTTGCGGGCTTCGTTGACCTTTTCATCACGGGTCTTTGTGGACTTGTCCTTCGCTTCCTTGCTCAGCTCTGGCTTTTCGAGGTCGGCATTGATCTTGTTGATCTCGTCCATCGACTTCTTGAGTGTCTCGAGGCGGTCATCGAGTTCTTTCTTCGCAGCGGCGCGAGCTTCGTTGAGCTTCGCTTCGGCATCCTTCGTCCGATAATACTGGGTGAAGACGGCGTTCATATCGATCACACCAACTTTGATTTGAGCGTTGGCGGATGGCGCGAAGGCACAAAGGGCTGTAGCGGCGATGGCGATGGAGAGGATGGGTTTGAGCATTTGGTGTTGTTTGTGTTGTTGTTGAATCTGCGTCGGCTGACCCGATCAGGTCAAGCTTCGACCACTGCGGTGGGAGAATTGTTCAAAATTGATATCCAATATTGAAGTTAAATTTCCCGGGAGGTCCATTGAAACTGTCGTAAATAACGGGAATTCCGTAGTCCACACGGATCGGGCCGATGGGAAGATCGAGCCGGAGTCCGATACCGATATCGACGTTCGTATTCTCCGTGCTGAAATCATACGCGTCGACATTGACAAACCCCATGTCGCTAAAGACCGCTCCACGCACTCGCGCCACGATCGGAAAGGTCAACTCAAACGTCAGGTAGGCCAGAGAATTTCCGCCAATCGGATTCCCAAACTCATCGACCGGACCAACCTCACGGAAGTTGAAGCCACGCATGTTGTTCGCACCACCGAGATAAAGTCGATCGAAGATGGGAACTCCGTTCCCGTAGCCGTCATCATCCGACTCCTCGCCGCCACCCCATCCGTCCACAATGGCAATCTGTCCTTTGATCAGGAAGATGAGATCCAACGGGAGCGAGAAATATTTCGAAAACTCCAAGGAGATCCCGTAGTCCTGAACCGTCCCACCAAGCGGTCCGCCTGCGATGAATCCGGTCAGCTCGACCAATTCGCCCTTCCGCGTCAGGAACAGGCTGTCACGGGTATCCCAAGCCAGCGAGCCAGTGACCGCACTCTTTGTGTAAGTGCCCGCGGCATCTTGGATGACTGGTCCCGAATTCTCATTGCCATTGTAGTCATCATTGAATCCGTCCTCGAAGAAAAAGTCCGTATCATCCACGTTGTCGACGTTGTAGATCCGGATATTCTCGATCCGGTATTCCGCACGCGCCGAGAGAGCTCGCCAAATCTGTTTGCGGGCTTGGAACGCGACGCCGTAGTTTTCCTGATCGTAGACGTTGGAAAGGAAGTTCGCGTTGCGGTAATACCCTTCCACGCCGACCGAGAGCTTGTAGCCCATGAACCATGGCTCCGTCAGCGCCACGACAAAATCGCTGCGCTGCAGACCGTATTGCCCACGAATCCGGAAACGCTGGCCTCCCCCGGTGAAATTCGGCCAATTGAAAAGATCAAAATTCGTTTGCTGGAGTTCCGCGAAGCCCAGCAAGCTATCGGTCGTGCTGAAGCCCACGCCGAAGTTGAACGAACCCGTGCGCTTTTCTTCCACGATGACATTGAGGTCTTTGCGGCCCGGGACGATCGTATCGGTCGCCGGCGTCTCGACCCGCTCGAAATAGTTCAAATTCTCCAGCCGCTTCTTACTCACATCAACCAGCGTCGTGTCGAAAACGTCCCCAGGCTTGACCGCCAACTCACGGCGAATCACGCGATCTTGAGTTCGGGTATTGCCCTGAATGCTGATCAAGTTCACATAAGACTGGACGCCTTCATCGACGCGATAGGTCAGATCAACAGCCCCAGGTCCGGCAGGCAGCACCTCCGGGAGCGCCACCATATCCACATATCCCCGGCTTCCATAAAAATCCCGCAGCGCCTTGAGGTCGTCCCCCATCCCCTTCGGCGTGAAGAGAGACCCGCCGATCATGAGCATCTTGCCCATGACCTCGTCTTGCGGCGCGATGTTGACGCCTTCCAATTTCACCACATTCACGCGATACTGCATGCCTTCTACAACCGTCACGATCAGCTCGACTCCGTTGTTTTCGAACGGCTGCGTCTGAATGTCTTCGACCTCCACATCGGCAAAACCCCGATTTTGATAAAGCGTCCGGATCGCCACCCGATCTTCCTCGATCTGGGCAGAGGAGAGCCTTCCGCTTTTGTTGAAAAACGAGAGGAAATCTTGCGGCTTCGTCTTCATCACCTTCCGGATGTCGCGCGGAAGGATCGAATCATTCCCCACAAATGTGATCCGGCGGACGATCAGTTTCGGCCCCTCGGTAATCGAGTAGATCAGGCGCACGCGATTGTTACCGGGGATTTCCTGGATCCGATATTGCACCTCGACCTCGGAATAGTTCCGATCTTCGTAGAGTTTCAAAATCTTCTGTCGATCGTCCTCGATCTTTTCCTCGCTGACGACATCGCCGACCTTCGCCCCTGTCTCCCTCCGCACGCGGGCCATCGGAATGCTGTCCGCTCCCTCAAAAATAATTTCCTCGATCACCGGACGACCTTGGAGGAGGACCGTGACCTTCACGCCGTCGCCGACTGGCTCCGCAAACATACGGACGTTCGACACGCCGCCCGTCGCATACAGGGCGCGAATGTCTTGTTCCGCCGCACGCTCGCTATAAGGCAACCCGACTTTCGTGGCCAGATTCGCCATCACGCGCTCTTTGGAAATACTCGGCGCCCCGACATTCTCGATGACAATTTCCCGAACCACCGGGCCGGCCCCAACCTGTGCATGCCCGCTCGGGAGCATCGCAGAGGCGGCAACTAGAATTGTAAAAAATAAGGAACGGGTCGGGCGGCAAAAACTCATGGTCTCGGTCAAGCCCGACTCACGCGAAGCCGGGCAAAGCGCAAGTGCATGACGGATGGTTCGTAAAACGTCAAGTAACGAATTAAAACATATCGGCGGGAAACGCGAAATTTCCGCTCCCGCACCCCGGGCGGGCGGCGTAATAAAAACAGTAATCAAAATTTCAAAAACTTTTCCCGTGCAGACCGGCGGGGAATTTGACTAGGTTTCCACTCTCAAAATCCTCACACCCATCAATGACCGTCGCCACTGCTGAAGCTCCCCTCCCCGAAAACGTCGGATACCACGCCGAGACGGAAAGTTTTTTCCGGAAGTATCTCTGGACCTACGATCACAAGATGATCGGCCTCCAATATCTCTGGACGGCCCTCTTCTTCCTGTTGCTCGGCGGCGGCTTTGCGCTGGCGGTCCGGTATCAACTGGCATTCCCGTGGGCGGAGATCCCGCTGATCGGCAAAGCCTTGCCAACCACGATCGCCGTCGATGGGGTGTTGGTTCCAGGGGGCTACAACATGCTGGTGACGATGCACGCGACCATCATGGTCTTCTTCGTGGTCATGCCATTGCTCATCGGGGCTTTCGGCAACTACCTCATCCCGCTTCAAATTGGCGCCGGCGACATGGCGTTCCCTCTTCTCAATGAGCTGAGCTACTGGCTCTACGTGCTCTCTGGACTTGTCCTGATGGCGGCGTTCTTTGTGCCCGGTGGTGCCCCGGGAACCGGCTGGACGGCTTACGCGCCGCTGAGTGCCGATGGCGCCTACAACGGAACCGCGATGGGCCAAAGCCTCTGGGGCGTGGCGATCTTTATCAATGGCCTCTCGTCCATTGCTGGCGCAACGAACTACATCACCACGATTGTCAACATGCGCGCACCCGGGATGAAAATGTTCCGCCTCCCACTGCCAGTTTGGTCGCTACTGATCACGGCCATCCTCCTCGTGCTCGCCGTGCCGGTCCTTTCCGCCGCCGCCGCGATGCTTTTCGCGGACCTCAATTTTGGAACAAGCTTTTTCAAGCCGGCGGGTGGCGGACAGCCGCTCCTCTGGCAGCATCTGTTCTGGTTCTTCGGGCATCCCGAGGTTTACATCATGATCCTTCCAGCCATGGGGCTCACCTCGGAGATTATTGCCGTCCACTCGCGCAAGCCCATCTTCGGTTACAAGGCGATGGTCTACGCCATGATCGCTATTGGATTCCTCGGATTTGTCGTCTGGGGTCACCACATGTTCGTCAGCGGCATGAACTTGACTCTCAGTGCCACATTCTCCGTCTCCACGATGATCATCGCCGTCCCGTCGGCGATCAAAACGTTCAACTGGCTGGGAACAGTCTGGAGGGGATCCATCGAGTTTACGACCGCGATGTGCTTCGCCCTTGCGTTCGTCTCGATGTTCGTCATCGGCGGCCTCAGCGGGATCTTCATGGCCTCGACCCCGGTCGATCTCTTCGTTCATCACACATATTTCATCGTCGCCCACATCCACTACGTCCTCTTCGGGGGCAGTATCTTCGGGATTTTTGCGGCCATCTATTTCTGGTTTCCAAAAATGTTCGGTCGGATGCTCAGCGAGGGCTGGGGAAAGGTCCACTTCGTTCTCACATTCGTGTTCTTCAATCTGACATTCTTCCCGATGCACAACCTCGGCCTCGGCGGAATGATGCGCCGAATTGCTGACCCCATGGTCTACGATCACCTCCGCCAGCTCCAACCGCTCAACCAGATTTCGACACTGGGCGCTATGGGCCTCGGATTGACGACATTCATCTTCCTCTGGAATATGATCCACAGCATCCGCCACGGGAAACTCGCTCCGGCTAACCCATGGCATGCGAACACCCTCGAGTGGACCGTCGCCTCTCCTCCGGGACATGGGAACTTCCCAAAGACTCCAACCGTTTACCACGGCGCTTACGAATACAGCGTTCCGGGTCTCGAGCAGGATTACCTCCCACAAAACGAGCCGGCGCCGGAACATGCTCGCCTCGAGTCGCACTAGGCCCTGCACCGCATGGAGCGCATCAAGAGCGATTCTGGGGCCGGACGGGTCGGAGTCCACATTTGGGTGGTCCTGACTGGCCTCCTGACATTTTTCCTTCTCTGCAGCGGAGGAATCGTGACCTCGAAGGGCGTCGGCATGTCGGTCCCGGATTGGCCGTCCACCTACGGTTACAACATGTTCTTGTTCCCGTTCGACCGGTGGGTCGGTGGGATTTTTTATGAACACAGCCACCGCCTCATCGCATCGGCCGTCGGCCTCATGACGATCATCCTCGCCGTGTGGTTGCTCGCCGTTGAGCCTCGCCGGTGGGTTAAGATTCTCGGTGTCGTCGCGTTCGTCGGCGTCTGCATCCAAGGCCTTCTCGGCGGCCTGCGGGTTACCCTCTACAAAGACGAGATCGGCATCTTTCATGCCCTCCTCGCCCAGTCGTTCTTCTGCGCGATTGGCATCCTGGCCGTGGCAACCTCCGCAAGATTTCGAAGCGGCCGCTGGGATGTTTTCTCCCCAGATCGAGTCCTCAGGAACTGGGTCATTGCAGGAACCGCGCTCACTTTTCTCCAGCTCGCTCTCGGTGCGACGATGCGACACGAACACGCGGGGCTAGCCATCCCGGACTTCCCGAAAGCCTACGGCGCATGGATTCCAGATACCTCGCCCGCTGCCATCGCCTCAATTAATCAAACCCGGGAGGCCGCTAATGAGGTTCCCACGAATCCCCTCTTCATCTGGATCCAAATGGCCCACAGGATCGGTGCTCTTGCCATTCTGGCCGCCATCGGCCTTGCCACAGCAAGGGCATGGGCGACGTCTGCAGATCGGTCAATTCGCACTTGGACGGCCCTCTGGCTCGCAATGGTTCTGTGCCAAATCGCCCTCGGAGCGTGGACGATATGGTCAGGCAAAGCGGCGGATGTCGCCACAGCTCACATGGCCCTCGGTGCCCTTACCCTCCTCTTGGGCGTCCTTTTCAGCTTCCGCCTCCTCCGCGCTGGCGAGCTTCGCCGCTCATGGACGCCTGAACCTGACAGGGAACTCGCCGGCATCGCATGAAACCTATCGCCGCCATAGAAACTACCCGCACGGAATCGCTTCTGAGCGACCTGATGACCTTGGTCAAGGCGCGCCTCTCCCTGCTCGTCCTGATCACAACTTTGGTCGGGTTCCTCCTCGGTTGGCGCGGTCCGATGGATTGGGTCCTCCTCACCGCAACACTTGTCGGAACTGCCCTCTGCGCCGCCGGGGCCGCCGCGCTAAACCAATGGTGGGAGCGGGAATTAGACGGACGGATGAAGCGCACTCGCACCCGTCCCCTGCCCGCGCGACGGATGCACCCGACGGACGCCCTCCTCTGCGGTGTCGGATTCGCCGTCTCCGGCGTCGTGATCCTCGCGGGGTTCACAAATCCTCGCGCGGCCTTCCTCGCTTTCGCCACGATCGCGATTTACATCTTCGTTTACACGCCAATGAAGCGGGTGAGTTCTCTCAACACGCTCGTCGGGGCGGTTCCCGGCGCCCTGCCCCCGCTGATTGGCTGGGTTGCTGCTCGCGGAAGCTACCACCTCGAAGGCTGCCTTCTCTTTGCGATTCTGTGGTTTTGGCAAATGCCACATTTTTTGGCGATTGCGTGGATGTATCGTGAAGACTACGCGAATGCCGGCTGCATCATGCTCACCGCCAACGACCCAGAGGGCTCGCTCACTGCCAGACAGGCGCTCCTCTATTCGCTCTGCCTGCTCATGGTCTCGCTATTGCCCGGCCTGATGGGGTTCAATACTCCCGTCTACTTTTTCGGCGCTCTGATATTGGGCACTGCGTTCTCGGCGTTCGCGCTTAAATTCCTTATCGCCCGGGACCAAGGCACTGCGAGAAAGCTTTTTTTTGCATCGATCCTCTACCTACCCTTCCTCCTTGCCCTCCTCGTGGCTACGAAGCGATGAATAAGAAGAACCTCACTTTGATCGCGTCGCTCTGGATTTTTGCCGTGCTCTTGTGCGCCATCGTCGTTACCCTCATGATTTTGCGCGGCCCGGCCCTGACACCTTAATTTTCCAACTTCACCCATGTCCACAGCAGCCATTACCCACGACTCCCACCAGCAACACACTTCTGCCCCAGCGGCGACATGCAAATTCGGCATGATCATTTTCTTGGTCTCGGAGGCCATGCTCTTCGCCGGCCTCATCAGCGCCTACGTGGTGCTAAGAATGGCCGAAAATGGATTTCCATGGCAGGCCGACCACGTTTGGCCGCCCGCGGGCGCTCCTCACCTCCCTGTCTTCCTCACCTCGATCAATACCGTTTTCCTCTTGGCGAGTAGCGTCACATTCCATTTCAGCGAGGTGGCAGTGAAGAAGGGAAAATCCGGCCTCGGACTCCTTTTCCTCACCATCCTTCTCGGAGCGACGTTCGTCGGCGTGCAGTGCTACGAATGGGCACACCTCCACCACGAGGGCCTCTGGTTCAACACACACGGAGTTTACGGTTCCTCGTTCTTCGTCATCACGGGATTCCATGGTGTCCACGTCGCGGTCGGAGTCCTGCTGATCGTCTGGTGCTTCCTCCGTCAAGTCCTCACCAAATGCTTCACCCCGGCCCGCCACGTGGCCCTTGAGAATGTCGCCCTCTACTGGCACTTCGTCGATGTCGTCTGGATCTTCCTCTTTATCCTCCTCTACTGGATCTGAACCACCCCCAAGGCGGATTTTTCATCCTGGTTGGCTCGTTGCATTCCTCGCGGCGACGACGCTCCTTGCGTTTGCCTATCAGAGCCTCCGCAACGTTCGCCCTGAGGCAGTGCCAGATCACCTTCAGCCAATTTCTGCGGTTCCTGACTTCCAGTTCACAGCACAAGATGGCTCGACCGTAAGCCCAGCGTCACTCAAAGGAAAAATCTGGGTCTCAAATTTCATCTTCACCCGCTGTCTAGGGCCGTGTCCCGTGATGACCTCGCGCATGGCCGAGCTCAATAAGAAGCTGAGAAAATCCGATGTCACACTCGTGAGTTTCTCAGTGGATCCCGATTACGACCAACCTCCGATCCTCGCCGAGTATGCCGCCAAAGTCGGCGCCGACCCGTCCCGCTGGAAGTTTCTCACCGGCCCGAAAGACAAAATGGAAACTCTCATCGTCAAGGGAATGCTCCAACCGCTCTCCAAAGACGCGGAAGGAATGCCGGCACACTCGACCCGATTTGTCCTCGTTGATCGGGATGGCCAACTGCGTGGGTTTCAAGATGGTAACGACCCAGAGGTCGTCCAGAAGCTTCTGATGGACATCGGCGATCTCCTGCGCGAAAGTCCTTCAGACAAGAAATGAGAAAACTTCCACCCATTGCCTTCGTTTCGCTCGTCGCCTTCTTGACGGATGCCAGTGCCTGCGTCGGCTGTCGCCAGCCGGGGGTGGGCGGCGGCGATGAACCCCAGACTGTCATGGCGGGCATGGCATTCTCGTGGAGCGTGATCAGCCTCCTCATCGTTGTCGTCGTCGTGCTCGGCGGACTCTCCATTTTTATCGCCAAGACCTGCCAGCGCTTGGATCGCGAAAACGACGTCGCATGACCGTCTCAGACCTCCCGGCGCTGAATGCCGGGCTCAACGCCACGGCCACACTCCTCCTGCTGGCTGGATTTATCGCCATCAAGTCGGAGAGGAAGCTCATCCACCGGAATTGTATGGCGTCCGCATTTCTCGTCTCTTGCGTTTTTTTGGTGACCTATGTCCTCCACAAAGTCCTCGTCCGCGGCGTCCACACCCCGTTCGGCGGTGAGGGTCTCGTGAGCCTTTTTTACTATGGCATGCTGATCTCCCACATCATCCTCGCCATCGTGATCGTCCCCCTCATTCTCCTCACCCTCCGTCACGCGCTCGCTGCGCGCTGGGAGAAACACCGCGCATGGGCGAGGATCACATTCCCGCTCTGGATGTATGTTTCCGTGACGGGCGTGCTCGTCTATTTCATGCTCTACCAATGGTTCCCGAAAATCTGACCGAACGCCCGAAAGGCGTTGCCCATCCCGCCGTGCTTGATGCGTTCGCTTACGACGGACGACGCGATATCCTTGTCCTGGCGATGTATGAAACCCGGCCATGGACCGGGGAGGAATCCCACCTCTTCCAGCTTCAAGAAAAACTTAACGCCTACGCCTCGTTCATCCTCGATGGCGAAATGCGCGACTCCTTTCCCCAGTTCCACGACAAACCTGTCGAGATCCAGCTCCGCACGACTTACGAACCGGATCCCCTTGCACTCGGCCTCCTCGCCCAAGCCCGAGAACAGCTTGCCCTCCAGCAGATTCACCTCGAGACCATCATGGTGAGTGACTGCGCACCAGCCTCGTGTGGCTGCGGAAACTCGTAACAAACCGCTTCCCCTCATCGGGAGGTTTTTTCTTTCGGCCACCGGGGACCATGGATAAAACCCTCCGATGGTTTTATTCCGCTCTGCATTTTTCTCCGTCCTATTCGTTGTCAGTGCTCTCACCATTGCCACTGCTGAACAGACTCGTGTGGTCACCCGCGACATCGAGCCGTTCTCGTTTGAAAAAGACGGCCGCCGCGTAGGCTTTGCAATTGAGCTCTGGGACAACGTCGCCCGCGAGCTGAAGTTGGAATTCACCACGGCCAGCGTCGATAGCGCCAAGGAAATGGTCGCCGCCGTCGAGACCCGCCAAGCCGATATCGCCGTCGGTGCCCTCAGCATCACCGCCGACCGCGAGAAAATGATCGACTTCTCCCAGCCATTCTACGAGTCCGGCCTGCAGATTCTGACGATGAGGAATTCCGGTGGTCTCAGTGATGCGATTGTTGCCATGATTCGGAGTCTCTTCACTTGGCAATTGGTCGGCGGCTTCGCCGCAGCCATCCTGATTATGTATGTCATCTCCCACCTCGTTTGGATGTATGAACACCGGGTCAACGACGAGATGTGGCCGCGGTCATACCTTGCCGGTATCGGCGAATCGTTCTGGTGGACGCTCAGCATTTTTCTCGTCGGAGGAGCCGACAACAAAGGCCCAGTCGGTCTCGGCGGCCGAATTGTCGCTACCATCTGGATGCTCGCCAGCGTGATCGCCGTCTCCCTCCTCACAGCCTCTCTGAGCGCCACGCTCACGGTAAATACGCTCACTGGGGACATCAATGGCCCCAATGATCTTCCTGGCAAAAGCGTCGCGACGATCGGCGGCAGCACCTCGGAGACTTGGCTCGGGAAACTCGGTTCCAGCGGCGGACAAAAAGTCAGCGTCTCCGTCTTTTCAACCATTCCTGAATGCCTCGACGCCCTCAAAAGCGGAAGCGTCCAAGCCGTCGTTTTCGATGCGCCGATCCTGAAATACTACGTCAGCAAACTCGGCCCGGACGACTTCGCTCTTATCCCAGGCCTCTTCGAAAGGAGCAATTACGGCTTCGGTCTCCAGCAGGACAGCCCGCTCCGCGAGCAGATCAACCAAGTCCTGCTCAACCTCAACGAAAGCGGCGTGACCGACGAACTCAAATCCAAGTGGTTCGGCAGCGGGGACTAAGACTCGATTGCCGATCTCCGCAGCCTCACTGCCAGCTTCACCGCCTCGAACAAACTCGAAGGGTTGGCCAACCCCTGCCACGCAATATCGCAGGCCGTGCCATGGTCGACGCTCGTCCGAATAATCGGCAGGCCAAGTGTCGTATTCACCGCCGTATCGAACGCCAGCGCCTTCAGTGGGATATGTCCCTGATCGTGATACATGCAAACAAACGCATCGGTTGCCCGGCGCTTCGCCGGGATGAATGCGGTATCTGGAGGAATCGGCCCCTCAACGAGGTGACCCTTCGCCAGCGCCGCCTCAATCGCCGGCGCGATGAGCCGCTCTTCTTCTCGGTTTCCAAACAACCCATGCTCGCCGGCATGCGGATTCAGCCCGAGAACGACAATTTTCGGCTTCGTCCCACGGATGCGTTCCATCGCCTCCGCCGTCAGATCGATCACATCCAGAATGCGTTCTGTCGTAATGAGCGCCGCCACCTCGCTATACCCGACGTGCACCGTCACGAAGCTGGCCCGGACCTCCTCACTATACTGGAACATGCAGGACCGAAGCGAACCGGTTCTATCAGCAAAAATCTCCGTGTGACCGGGAAACGGAATCCCCGCTGCACGCAACGCCTCCTTGTTCATCGGTGCCGTCACGACGGCTGCTACCAGCCCGGACAACGCGGCCTCAATACTCCGCTCAACATACCGATAAGCAGCTCCACCGGTCGCCGCACTCACTTCCCCTGGACGAAACCCCACCGAATCGAATCCATCAATATGAACGACCCCGCGCTCATGGATCGAACCAAAATCTCCGTCGGCATAAACTCGCTCGGCCCCGCGCAATCCCAGCTTCGCCGCACAGTCCCCAAGCACCCCGGCATCGCCAAAAATAACAGGCGTGCAGATCTCGCAGAGCCGGTCATTCGCTAATAGATCCAGGCAAATCTCAGGGCCAACCCCGGCAGGGTCACCCATCGTCACCGCCATCAGTGGAAGTAATTCACGCATCGCCAGAATCCTACGATTTAAAATCCCTCCGTGAAAATACCAGCCACGCGAGAATGACGAGCGTCAAATTAATCGCCGCCAACCAGACGTAATCCTCGAGGATCCGCTCCCAAGGGATCCGGTATTCAAAAACAAACACCCACGCCGTCATCCGCGCCGTCAGGAAATACGGTCTCAGCGAGTCAAAATACGGGATGTTTTTCAGGATCGTATCGAGAAACAAAATCGAAAGAGTAATGATCGTGGCCGCCGCAGGCTTCATGTCGAAACACGAAAAGAAGAATCCAATCGACGGGATCGATAGCAACGCAAACCCGAGCAAAAACGACGCGAGGAAATACCTCCACATCCCGGGCCCGAACTCATGCAGCGCAAAGACTTTCTCCATCGGGGCGAAAACAAAAAGCCCCCCAGCCCCGCTGTGGATCAATCCAGCCGCCAACGCCGTCAGCGAGATAAACCACGAGAGCACCAGCGAGTAGACCACGATCGCGACAATCTTGATGGCCAGAATCCGCCCGCGGCTGACTGGCCGCGACAGCATCATTCGCATCGTCCCATCCTCGATCTCTTTCCCGACGATATCGCCGGCCACGAGCGCGAGGTAGAGCGAGCCCAGCAAAAAGACGGTCCACAGCAAAATCAAAAGCGCCAGCGTGAGCCCAGACAGGAATTCGTCGGCAGGATATCCTGCCTGCTCGATCACCCTCGTAATCGCGGATCGGACGCGCTCGAGGCTCAACAGAAAGAGAATAACAATCTCGGTCAGGAGGAACGCTCCGAACCCGATGTAGGTTCGCTTCCGCGCGAAGAGCTTCATCAACTCGCCTCGGCACTGGTCAACGAAGAGCCTCATTTTGATTTCATGAGCCCCAGATAAAAATCCTCGAGCGTCGGGACAACGCGCGAAAACCCGCCCACACCAATGTCGGCGGCCACAAGCGCACGGAGAACATCCGATGGATTCACCGCATCCGGAAGCCTGAACAGTCCGCCTGCCGACAAAATACCGCCAAACCGCGCCATCACAGCCCCGGCGTCCTGATCGCTCTCCACCCTCCACAGCGGAACGGCATGCTCAGACCGCTGCCATTCCCCGGAAAATACGAGCTTCCCTTTCTGGAGCACCGCCACGCGATCGCATAGTTGCTCGACCTCGTGAAGGAGATGTGAGGAAAGCACAACGGTTAGACCAAGGCGGTCGCGAAGCGAACGAATCAACTCCCGGGTCTCATGGATTCCCTCCGGATCCAAACCCTCGGTCGGCTCGTCGAGCAAGATCAGCGAGGGGTTCGGCAGAAGCGCCTGCGCCAGCGCGAGTCGCTGGCGCATTCCATGACTGTAGGCCTTCACAGGATCGTTGATCCGGGAAGTCAACCCCACCAACTCAATAACCTCCTCAACCCGCTTTGCTGGCGCACCGCCGCTCAGGGACACAAAGAAATCAAGATTCCTCTTCCCGCTCAGATAATCATAGAACGCCGGTGCCTCATAGATGGCGCCAACCCTCGCCAACGCACGATGACGATCGACCGCGACATCGAACCCATCAATCACCACCCGGCCCAAGTCCGCATGGAGTTGCCCGAGACTGATCCCGAAAGTCGTGCTCTTCCCTGCCCCGTTGTGACCGAGGAGCCCGAAAATCTCACCGGGCGCAACTTCAAAAGACAACCCCTCGACCGCAGCACGGCCCCGGAAGCTCTTCGAGATGTTTTCGACAGTGAACATTACTCCGCACGAAAATCGATTTGATTCGCCACGTGGCCGTCGGCAAAAAGATGGTTCACGCGATTCTCCGAAGCCTTGTGCCATCCTTCCTTGTCGACGAGGATCGGGATGCGGGACAAATCCGTGATGAACGTAAACAGGTTGAGATTCAACGCCGATTGGCCACTCAGCGCGCTATTCCAATAGTAGCTCGTCCCAGTCGATTTCGCCTGCGAACGGTCAGCCGGACAGGCAAAAATCCGCTGGTCGTCGGTGAATGGACTCAGCGTATTGTCGATCACCATTACCTCCTCGTCCCGGCTCGCGCGGGCCGCCACGAGCGGCGGCATGGTCATGTTGTTATCGGCAAGCCATCCGTTCAATGCCAGCCCAATGCTCCGCAGGTTACCCAGACACTTGGCGGAATCCGCCCTTGCCGTGGCATACCGGTAGCCCGGAATGACCAACGCTGTCAAAATTCCGACGACCATCAGAACGACGCCGAGCTCGATGAGTGTGAACCCACGATTCATCGCATGCTCTGCGTGGCGCGCTGGAGTTGCTCGATGACAGGCGCAAAGTCGAGTTTGACGTTGGCGTCGGCTTCCTCATAGAACGACGACAGTCCCTTCGTGATGATTTTCTGCGACTCGCTCTCGCCAAGGCGGGCCGCCATTTCAGGGTTGTCGGACTTCAGATCACTCAGCACGCGCTCGACGATTTTTTTCCGACGGCTTTCATCCATCTTGTTGAGCGCCACCATGAGCTGCCGGAATCCCTCGGGCAATGTCAGTTCCAAAAAGCGCGCCCGCTCGTCGGCGTCGAGTTGCTCAAAAAACTCCCGGACCGATCCACTTTGGCGGAGTTCCTGACGTTGATCGAATGTCAGTCGGTTCAACTGCCCAGCCGCCTTCTCGATCACCTCGGCACGCTTGCCCGCCGCCGCCTCCGCGAGCGGGTTCTCGGACAAATACGCAGCCAATTTCTCCGGTGTCGGACGGGATTGCTTCACCCACATCAGAATCCCTCCGGCCATCACCCAGACCACGACCAGCAAAATGATACCGCGAATAAGCCCAGACTTCATCGTGCCAAGATCCTCTATTATCCCGCCCTGTCCAGCGGATCGCGGAAATTATTCATATCGCAGAGCCTTGACGGGATCGAGTCTCGCCGCAAACCATGCTGGGATCAGCGCCGCGACGGAGCAGATGAGAAACGCACTGATGCAGATTATTGCCACGTCCGAGGGCACAATCTCCGCAGGAATCTCGCTGAATTGATAGACGGAGGGCGAGAAGACCTCGATATTTAGGGCGTTTGCAAGCCACTGCCTTACCTCGTTCCGGTATTGGACCGTAGCGATTCCAAGAAGCAAACCGCTGATCGTGCCAAAGACCCCCACGACCATTCCCTGCGCGAGAAACACGCCAATGATTTGATGGGTCTGGGCCCCGAGGGCCTTCATCACACCAATCTCACGCGTCTTCTGGACCGTCACCGTGATGAGTGTATTCATAATCCCGAAAGCCGCCACGAGCACGATGAACATCAGGAGGAAAAACATCACATTCCGCTCCATGCGAATCGCATCGAAAATTTGCTTATTCAGATCGATCCACGTCATCGAGTAGGTCGGAGGCTCAAACTTCGCATTCAGCGAATCGCGCACTTCTTGGGCGAGATAGGGATCCTTGGTATTCAGCGCAATTCCATGCACCGCCCCCCCGAGATTGTAGAGCTCCTGCCCGATATGCAGCGGCACAATCAGAAACTCGCTATCATAAAGATACCGCCCGCTCTCGAAGATCCCCGAGACCTCCAGCTCGGTCGGGAGGACCATTTGCTTAAGCTCCGAGGCGGTCGTCGCATTCCCCCCCTCGCTTTCCATCCGATCCAACTCCGCCAAGATTTGCGTAAGATTTCCCGGAGAAAAAACCGTGATCTTGTCCCCCACGCCCGCACCAAGCGTGCGCGCCAGCTCAGAGCCCAGGACCGTCTTGTCGCCATCGAGGTCGTATGCCCCATCGATGATGAATTCACTCACGCTGACGACCTTCTCTTCCAATTCCGGAATCACCCCCCGGATCTTCGGCGCGAGCCGTCGGTTCTGAAACTCCACGATCACCGGCCCCTGCACAAAGGGTGCGGCCGCCGTGACAAGCGACTCCTCCTCACACAAAGCGGATGTTTTTGCCCAGTCTTCCATCACGCCGGAATTGGTGACGATCACATGCGCATCAAACCCGATCACCTTGCGCCGGAGCTCTTGCTCGAATCCCGTCATCACGGAAATCACCAGAATCAAAACCATGATCCCCAGCGTCACACCCAGAATCGAGATCAGCGTGATGATCGAAACAAACGTGCGCTTGGGCTTCAAGTAGCGCAGCGCGAGAAACAGGCTGAAGTTTTTCGTCAAGGCGCAGGTTCTTCCACGCGGGCTTGGAATTCCTCGGGGAACTTCGCAAGGAAGCTCTGCGTCGGCCACGCACACGCCTCGCCAAACGCGCAGATCGTGCGCCCTGCGATGTTATCCGCGATGCTCTTCAGGTTCTTGGCATCGTCGGACCTTCCACCCTTGTGAAGAATGCGAGTCGTCACCTTGGACATCCACAGGCTGCCCTCCCGGCACGGCGTGCACTGCCCACAGCTCTCGTGCGCATAGAATTGGTTCAGGTTATTCAGCGCCCAGACCATGTCCCGCGAGTCATCCATCACCATCACTCCCCCACTCCCGATCATTGTGCCGACAGACTGCAAGGTCGAAGCATCCATCACGACGTCGAGCATCGGAAGATCCTTCTCCACCATCTGCCCATCCGCACCCTTCGATTTGATTTTGTAAACTTCGTCGGCACGCAACACCTTCGCAGAGCTTCCACCCGGGATCACCGCTTTCAGCGTCCGACCGGGCTTCAGCCCACCGCAGACATCAAAAATCAATTCGCGCAAGGTCACCCCCCCACAGGGAATCTCGAAAAATCCCGGCCTCACCACATCGCCGCTCACGCACATGGTCCGCGTTCCTCCGTCCCCTGGAGTTCCCATCTTGGCATACGCCTCCGCCCCAAGCCGCAGAATATGCTTCACATGGCAGATCGTCTCCACGTTGTTCACGATCGTCGGCTTCATATACAGCCCGAGCACTGCAGGGAAATACGGCGGCTTGATCCGTGGATACGGACGCTTTCCTTCAAGCGACTCGAGCAGGCTTGTCTCCTCTCCGCAAATATACGCCCCCGCCCCTTGATGGACGTAGATGTCGAGGTCGAAGCCCGAACCCAGAATGTTCTTCCCGAGAAATCCCTTCGCCTTCGCCTCCTTGATCGCATCCCAAACAATCTTCGCCGCGTGCGGGAACTCGCACCGGATGTAGATATAGGCCAGATGGGTGTTCGTCGCGAACGCCGCAATCGCCAACCCCTCCACGAGCTGATGCGGATCCTGATGCAGAATGTATCGGTCCTTAAACGTCCCGGGCTCCGACTCGTCTCCATTCACCACGATATAGTGCGGCTTTCCATCATCGTGCTTGATAAAGCTCCACTTCGTCCCACACGGAAACCCGGCTCCGCCACGCCCGCGAAGATTCGCAGCCTTCACCGCGTCGATGATCTCCGACGGCTTCATCTGGAGTGCCTTCCTCAGCTCCTCGTATCCACCGTGCGCTAGATACGTTTCAATGTCGGGCGAGAACCCCGGACGACTGATGTTTTCAAAGATTATCCGGCGTTCTTTCGGATGCGGAATCGGGAGCAGAGAGACCATGTTGTTATTTATATTGTTCGACGATCGATGAGACGTCCGCAGGGGAAATGTTTTCGACAAGATCATCGCCGATCAGGGCCACCGGCGCACTGCCGCAACTCGCCAGACACTCGACAAACTCGACGCTGAATTTTCCATCCGCCGTCGTCGGTGGCGCCGAGCCATAGCCATGATGCTCGACATGAGGATCCAATCCCACCGCCTCGCAGAACTTATCTTTTACCTCGTAGCTGCCGGCCATCGCGCACGCCAGCGTCCGACACACCCGGATGATGGTTTTTCCCCCAGCCTCCCTCCGAAACCATGGATAGAACGTCACCAGCTCCAGAATATTCACCGGCGTCAGATCCAGCTTCGCCGCAATCCACTCCACCCCGCTGTCATCAATCGACCCAAATTCATTCTGCCACAAGTGAAGGAGCGGCAGCGAGGCGCTGCGCTTGGATATCGGATAGTGCGAGATGATTTCATTCACCTCGATCTCGAAGGGTTCGGTCACCCCGTCCGCTTGCCGTGTCGTCGTCGATGTCATCGCATTACCTATCTGTTCTTCATACGCCCGCATCAAGCAAAACGATTCGGATATCCCAATTCCCTCCGCAAAAAATCTTCCACATCACTCGCTCTTCTCCCACTCCATTTGCCTTCTGCAGCACCTCCAAGAATAAAAGCATTCCAAAATCACCCGACACGATGTATTCCCCTTTCCGTCCAGTTGGTTTTTGGCACAGAAAATCTCAGGTTTTTTGAAAGTGATCGACTGCTTCCCGCAACGACCACAGGCGGCAGCCTGCCCCTTCTCCCTCCAGGGATTCTTCCCCTCCCGGCGACACTTGGCGTGCTTTGCGAACTTTGCGCAAACCTCCCTTTTTCCTGCGATTGCCCCAGACACACCGCTGTGACCCAAATTCCGTTAACTCCGTAAATTCTGTCCAAAAACCCTATCGATCCAGCGGCAAAGCCAGCGCGATAGCGCTCCGTGAAATGGGACCAAGTCGAATGTTTGGCCTAGGGTGGGCACCCAGGCGGCACGGGGAGCCGCACGGGAGATCCTGCGAATGCAGGACCCGCAGGGGGAGACTCGCGGGCGCGAGCGACTCAACTTGCCCCGAAGCATCTGCTGGCTATCGATCCAGCGGCGACACCGCCGCCACTTCCGGGTGCCCGAGGACGTGCGTGTAGATCATCGTTGTCGAGACATCGCTGTGACCCAGCAACTCCTGCACTGTCCGAATGTCAGCACCTCCCTCCAACAGATGCGTAGCAAACGAATGCCGCAAAGTGTGCGGGGTCACCGGTTTTGTAATCCCCACCCTCAGCGCCACACGCTTCACCAATTGCTGCAATCCGTTCTCCCCAACATGGTGCCTCCGGATCTTTTTTGTCCACGGATCCGTTGAGAGCCCATCAGCCGGAAACAACCAATACCAACCCCATTCACTCTCCGCGTTGACATACTTACCCGACAACGCCTCCGGCAAAAAGACTCCCTCCACGCCCATCCTCCGATCCTTCTCCCACTGTTCCTTGGCCACCTCTAACTGCACCTTCAAGCCCGGAATTGTTTTCTTCGGCAACGGAACCCTCCGATCCTTGTCCCCTTTCCCCGCTCGCACCACAATGTATCGGTTTCCAAAATCCACATCCTTTACCCGGAGTCGCACGCACTCCATCACCCTCAACCCAGCGCCATACATCAGCTCCGCCATCAAAAGCCCTTGGCCCTCCATCAATTCAAGGAGCGAAGTCACTTCCTCCCTCGAAAGCACCGTCGGCAAACGCTGGCTCTGCGCCGCCCGTCTCACATCCTCGAGGCCCCCACCACCACGCCTAAGCACACCTCGAAACATGAACTGCAATGCACTCAACGCCTGATTCATCGTCGACGCCGAAACCCGCCGCTTCAACGTCAGGTAGTTCAAATATTCCTTCACCTGCCACCAGCGAATGTCGTCCCTCGATTTCGGCTCTGTAAAAATTAAAAACCTCCGCACCCAATCCACATAACTCTGCTCCGTCCGGTAAGCATACCGCTCCACCCGCAACGCCTCCGTTACTTCTACAACAAATGAAGCATACCGTTCAGGCAGACTCCCCGTATCCTCTCGATTTGAGAATTCCGATACCCCTCGCCCCTCAACCGGCCCCCTTCCCAATTCCGCCGGCTCCATCCCATCCAATCTCGCCCTCCCACCATCAATCCTCGCCGCCAGTTCCTCCAAAAACGCAGGCCAGTCTCTCGCCCACTTCTGCGGCTCAACCTCTTGGAAAAAGACTCTTACCCCCTCCTCCGCCTGTCGCATCTGCCATTCCTTCTTGCCCTCCCCAGCAAGCTTACCTAAAAACCCGCTCACATCTTCAGCGCTCGCTTCCGCGATCTTCCTTGGCTTTATATAACCCAAAAATCCCAGCACCCAGGCCCGGTAGTATTCCTGAAACCTCGGTTCAACCCCACGTTGCTTCAAAGCCATCCGAAACCGAATCCAACATTCCTCCCATCTTGCTGATGAGAAACGACTTATATTTCTTCTTGGGTGATTTACTTCCACGAAATAGAATGATATCACGTATTTTCACTAAATCAACACATAATTCTACAATACGTTCGCAAACAATATGAACCTCCTCCGCATAGCTTTTTTTCTGCTTAGCAGCGCGAGCTTTTGCATGGCTGAAACTTGGCCTATAGACAAAGACGTTGTGATCTTTGACGGATCAGCGTCAGGCACCAAAATACGGATTGAGGCATCAGAGAAGCCTTTTCAGCCAGCAGACCACAAGCTCACCGATTTACACAATGCCGGGACGGAGCAAGAGCCAAACTGGATCGGAGCAACGATTGATGGCTCACCAGTGATCGGCACAGACCAAACGATTCCTCCGAAAGGACTGCCTCAGTTGGATCGATTGACTGTGTTCTTTGGGGACAAGAAGATCGATGTCCCGCCAAAGCTACTGCATCGAGTCTTCCTGCCGCATCTCACTCATCGTCCTGGCACGTTCACCAACGAATATGCGGACACGATTATAGGCGTTTCGGCAGATGCTAAGTGTGTCATTATTGACCTCAGTGTGGGCGATGGGGGCGGAACAGCATCCACAGTCTTCGTTGTCAGTTCTGATGGAACCAGCACAACCGAGCATCCACGACGACCAGAACCATAAAAATGCGAACAGACCGATGCACTTAACTCCCATGCCTTCGGCACTTTTGGCACGTCGCCTGCGGAGCAGGCTTTGGTGCCAAAGCAAGTGGGAGCAAGTGATCGGGGACGTTCGCTAAAAATATATGCCTCCGACGATAGTCCATTTTGAAACCAACGCCGACCGCCAAAGAATATGGTGTGACGCGATGACGATCCGGACCACGGAGGCCATCCAGCAAGAATATCCAGAGACCGCGATTACTACGACCGGCCTCCCGGACCCCCGAGCTATTATCCACAGCAGGAATATTCCAGAGGCGCGGCGTGATATGATTTCCGGTTTCGCCAACCCTGTGCTTGCCACCCTCCGCCCGAAAAGCGGATATTCCAGAAAGATGGATTCGACCTTGCGGAGATCAGCACGAGCGCAAGCAACATTCCACGCGTCATTGGACCACGAAGGAAAATGTGCGAACAGAGCCGTGCAGTTAATCGCTGGCCGACACCACTTTCGAGCGGAGGCTACCGTGACTCGGCGTTCAGGCACAGGGGATGCTGGCAGCAGAGCATCCCGAGTGCCTTCACTCCCATTCTCTGCGATCCACCCTTTCCGCCAGCCAGCGATACCTGACGGCGGACGTTAGCCAAAAAAATATCTATCTTACTATGAAAGCCACCGTTAAATGTTCGAACTGCGGATCCGAAATCACCAACCTCACTTTTTCATGGCCGAAAAAGCAATGGCTGCTCATCCTTCCCATCCTACTGATTGCCCTCCTGCCGATGTGGCAGCTCTACAAGCCGAAGGGCGATTTTCGCAAGGATCTCCAGATTACGATTCTAGAAAAGAGACAAGGCGATAAGACCCTTGAGATCCTCGGAACTGTCGAGAATACAGGAAAGACAAAATGGAAAAACACAAATATCGACTGCCTGTTTTTTGACAGTAAGGGGGCGTTTATTGACAAAACTTCCGGTAGAGTCGACGCCCTCGTCGTGCCCGGCGGGAAAGAATACTTCAAAATTGCGGTCAAAGATACGGATGGAAAGCTTATTGCACCAGACATCAAGCTGGAAGCGAAGGTGGCCGATGCCTATTCAAGTCCATTCTAAAAGAAAATGGGCTAACGGGCCGATGCACCTAACTCCCATGCCTTCGGCACTTTTGGCACGTCGCCTGCGGAGCAGGCTTTGGTGCCAAAAGCAAGTGGGAGCAGGTGATCGGGGACGTTAGGCCAAAAAATATATGCCTTTCTTGGAGCTCCAGTCCCACACCAGAAACCTATTTTTATGATGCAATGTATTATTGCCTGGTTCGATGACATTCTCGGTGGTCGCGCTATCGGACCATTCGAGACCTACGGAGTTGATCCCCAGAAATTTATCATTCAATCCACGATCTGGTTGATTCCGACCGTGATTGCGATCATGCATGTGATGCGACACCGGACAGGAATACGACTCGCAGGATGGATGGTTGCAATTGTCTTCCTGCCCATTGTTGGAGCTGTCGCAGCATTCATTCTCGTCAGAAATCCAAAACAACAAAATGCCTAACGAGCCGATTGACCTAACTCCCATGCCTTCGGCACTTTTGGCACGTCGGCTGCGGAGCAGCCTTTGGTGCCAAAAGCAAGTGGGAGCAGGTCATCGGGGACGTTAGCTAAAAACATGCACGCACGTAACCTCACAATATCGGCAGTGTTCATTACCGCAACGTTCGGATTGTGGACGATCTCCTCGCTCATTTTTGCATCATTTCTCAAGCCGGGCGACTCGTTCGGCATGCTTATGGGACTTTCCATCCCTCACCTTGTAACATTTATGCCATTCCTCATCGGATCTTTGGGGATTGCTTTTTTGGGAACAGAATTATTCAAGGCGAAGAATAGAATGAACTACACCTACGCAACGATTGCGATTTGCTCAGTCCTTTTCGCATATTGCAGCGGCATCTTCATTCGATCGAATTGGACCGGTAGGATCATGGCGACGGAGATCGTTCTTACCGTCTTTATAGCGGCATCAGGGGCGATCCTTGCTCGATATCGAATGACAAAAAATGAAGGCTAACGAGCCGATCGACCAAATCGCTGTCCCTTCGGGACTTCTGGCATGGCTTCTGCTGATTCCGCTTCGCGGGCAGGAGCCATGCCAGAAGCAAGCAGCGATTGGTCATCGGGGACGTTAGCTTGAAGAATACTCCTATCCTACCATGACACGAAAACCTCAGCCTCCATCCGTAAATGACCTTGGTGTTACAGCAATTGCTTGGGCACAGTTTCTGGTTCTTTCGACTGTTATTTCTAAGAGCGATATTGCCCGGATGGGCGAGGCCGGAACATATTTTAAGCAGTTCTTTTTTCCTGCTTGGGCAGGTCTCGATTCAGGAGACATATTCGGATTGGATACAACGCCACTCGGCGGCATCGCCCTTTTGCTCAATGCCGCTTCGCTTGGTTTTCTGAGTCTTCCTATGTTGATATCAAGTTTCAGAAGCAGAGCCAATGCCCGAACCGATTTAGCATTGATTAAAGCGGTAACTGAAGGCCCAATGATTCCATTTGGTGTTTTTTGCTGGATGCTGAGTTTCATGGCATTCTTGATCTACTTAAGCATGACTATTGCATGTCTAACTATCTTTGCGGCGTTGTTTGGCATGCTCTGGTCATCACACACCTTACGTAAAATTGAAAAAACAAAACAAAGCTAACGGGGCGATGGACCGAATCACCATGCCTTCGGCACTTTTGTCATGCCTCCTGCTGTTTCCGCTTCGCGGGCAGGAGCCACGCCAAAAGCAAGTGGTGATCGGTCATCGCGGACGTTGGCCAAAGAATATTTCCACATTTCACACCTAACCACATAATCACACAATACCCATGAGCGCCGCCGAATTCATTTACACTGTCTTGCTAAAGCCCCCACTT
>Ga0247834_1000819_pt1 | contig 57238 bp, 33 predicted proteins | sample LaCruzMarch2015__8_FD_187118 | JGI IMG/M metagenome (GOLD analysis project Ga0247834, IMG submission 187118) | Freshwater microbial communities from meromictic Lake La Cruz, Castile-La Mancha, Spain - LaCruzMarch2015_12m | ecosystem: Environmental > Aquatic > Freshwater > Lake | place: Spain...
CGTTGGCCCAGTATAGTTGCACACACCATCTAATGTGAGTCCACCAATTCCGTTTTTAATAATTCCTGTTGCGCCAGAAATTGCTTGGGTCAATGTGATTGCCTGATAGCACATAAACTGACGAAACATTGCCGTTGCAGATGCTATTGCTTTTACATCGCTTGTCCCAACTTCTGCCGCACTGGAATCAGTTAAAATCATCCTACAATAATGTAAAGTGTGTTTGCAGTTGGAGTTACAATTGCGCTGTATGCCGCTTGAGTGATCTGAACCATGTTAAGCAGTTGGGTTCCCCCTTGTGCCGCAGTCGTGTTACTTCCAACTGCTCCCAGATCGGCAGGCGTTGTAGTTGGTTGCAGAGCAGTGTCGGCCTTTGCTCCTTGTTCTGCGGTAGCCGCGCCGATGGCTACGCGGAAATTATCCGCGTCGTGGATATGCCAGCTATCGTCTTCCACCGAGTAAATGAGTGCAGTAACATCGTTAGATTCTTCCGTTCGCAGTCCCGTAGCGGCTTGAACCACTGGATCGGCCAATGTATTTTTATTTGGAACCGGACTAACTCGTTCGACAATAATACTTACGGGAAGGGACGAGGCGGCCCCTACCACCTGCTTCCAGCCGCTGGTCAGCGTTGATGGATCGAGGTCGGTTCGTGTGTTGAAGTATTTTGTAACCTGCTCTGCGGTTTCTACCACCCACTCTTCGCTGTTAAATGTAAGGGATTCCCCCGTTGCTGCATAGTATTTTGGCTCGCCCTCAAAAATACCAGCATAAGTATAGAGAGCATTGAAATTTGTATCAGGGCAACCACTTAGCCGAATAAAAATACTCAAGGGAGACTTGGCACTGAGAGCAAGCTGACCGTCGCTCGAAATCGGCTTGTGCAGGTCTGCTGTGTTTTGCACATTTCCCAGACCGAGGGCTGCACGGAAATTTTGCTTTAGTGCGGTAGGTACATCTGGCGCTGTCCCTAAGTCAAACTGCTCACCCGCTAAAAAAACTCCGGAATCATCAATTTTTAGAGCAACCGATCCGTTAGCAAAGTCATACAACCCACCTGCGCTAACAGCCACATCTGGATTGATGTCGCTGGCGGGAGCCGCGCCGATGTCTTCAGGCGTGAGAGCATCCGTGCCGCCTGTGGCGTGGGTGGACTTGTGGGTGGTGGTGGGCGATATCTCGATAAATGCTGACCCGCTCCAGCGCCAGCACTTGCCGTTGTCGATCGTAACATAGATTTTGCCGGTCTCACCTACGACGGGTAGCCCATGAATATCCGCAAACTCCAGAACATCATCTACATAACCCGGAAGTTGACTGGCGGGGATTTTCCCGTTCTCCAGTATGGCGTAGGGCTTTAGATTTCCAATACTACTAAATAGATTGTAAGAAAACATTTTTTATTGTATGTATGGCCCTTTTTTTAATTCGCCAGAAACCAAGAATGATGAGATTGTTGTGGGATTTGCATCTTCGTATTCAAACGCAATATGATGCGTTTCAATTCCGTTAAGAAAAAAAGAAACGGCTTTTGTAAGAGGCACAATCTCATGTCTCTCGTTACGGAATTTGTCATGCAATGGGATTTGCATCCCCGTCCGCCCCTCTAAAACTGCAGATATAAATTCGGTGCTTGTCATAAATTATAATTTTGGCTGAAGTTTGTCTATTGTTTTGGCGCAAATTTGCAACATGAAATCCGGTTACTTTTCCTGCTGTTTTGCCTTTATGACTTTTTCGAGTGATTTTTTTCTATCGCGCAAGTAGTTTAGCAAGTCGCGCGAAGCGACGTAGCGAGCGCGTGCGAATTCAAGCGCCGCGCCTGTTGTGTCAGGATTCACAATTGCGCTGTGCGCGTGATCGTGAAGCTGCTGAAACCATGGGAGCAGTTCTTTCTGAAAATCCTCATTATTCCAAAGTCGATTGATGCGTTCAAGGGCCGCAATTTGTTCGGAGATTTCCATAAATTTTAAACGCGTTGTGGGATTGGTATCATTTGATTGTCCTCGACCGGCGCTGTAATCAACGCTTTCGACGGAGCTTTGTAAACCGTTGGCACACTGGGCATAGATTCTTCAGGCGACGGTGTTTTTAGTTCTTCCGCAATTTCAAGCGTTGTTGGGGCCTGCATTTTTGCCTGAGACGGAACGGGCGATTGTAATTCTGCATTCCTCATTTGCTCCAATGATTCAGGAGTAGGCATGATTGCTAATGCCGCTTCGGCCGCCATGGCTTCCGCCCCAAGAGCCTTGTCAACATCCTCAATCCCCATAGTTTGCAGGATGCGATAAATGATTGGGCGGATTCGTATTTTAACATCCGGCGGCAGTTGTTCGTAGCCCATCAGGATGTCAAAGGCTTGCTTGTGCGATTCAATGACATCACTGTCTTTGCTATTTGACAGCAACAACTTAACATTATATTGTAATTGGGCAATGTCGCGATTTTTCTCCAGCATTTTTGCCGCCTCTTCCCCCATCAATCGTTCGGCATCATAGGGATCGTAGTTTTTAAGGGTGAGTGCCACGCAATCTTTCAGGACAGATTCAAACCCCTCAACGATGTCGTAGAGCATATTTTTCAACAGCACATTTGCAACTCGGTCAAGAGACCGGATGCCGGTTGCCAGGCTGGCGGCGGGAAGCCCTGCTAATCCATGATCCCCCGCTGAAACAATGCCCGCTTCAAGCTGAGTCACTTGCATGAGCATATTCAGTAGGTTTTCTGATGCGGATGCGTCGTTCGGTATTGTAACGCACTTGAAAACATCCTCTGCGGAAAACCCTTCGCGCAACCTGTATGTCTTGTTTGTGCCAAACTCAATTGGCTCACCCGCCATCCCCTCCTCTGTCGCCATTGGATTTTCGATTTTAATGTTCCCCGAAAGACTCGCTGCCAAATTCACCCGATTGATAAACAGATCACAAAATTTATGACGATCCGCAAAAAGCTCATAATATCCCGTGCCATACCAACGGTGCGGGACAGGCTCCATGCGGATAACGCGCAGTGGCCTTTTTCCGGTAGGCGATACATTGTCGAGATAATCGTATGCCAAGATTTGTTTATTTTTCAAATCGACCAGGAGGGCGATTTCATCCGCAATGCCATCATCTTGCAGAACTACACGCATATAAACTTCGGTTAATTCACACAGCGGCATCGCTTCTTGACTTCGTGCCTGCTCCCCGCGAAAAAACTCCGGTTTCATGGCCTGTTGCACTCCGTCCCTGCTGGCTGTATTTTTGAGTTTTCGAATAACCTCCCTTGCCTGAATTGTGTCCCGCACAGGCGCGAGCATGGAAATTACTTTATCTAACTCCATGTCAATTTTTAACGCGCAAAAATCTGCGGCATGTATATCCTTTTCTGTGGTAGAGCAAACAAAGTCCCGGTGGTCGATACACGATGATTCAATGCCGTCGTAGGTGACGCGATAAAAATCAAATTCCTGTTCCTCCCATACCGGCAGTTCATCGACCTCTAATCGGACTCGTTTGTCGCGCCCTAAAACAAGCGCGTCGCCATCTTCATTCCAAATATCAGTGCGACATACTAAATTCCCATCTCTGGCTCGTATAGCCCTTCCATCTTTTATTAGCACTTCGCCTTTTTTTCGCGAGCGTGAGACTTTGCGTTCCCATGTTGTTTTGACAACCGTTTCGCCTCTTATACATGTTAGAGTTTCCGCCTCTCTCAATACAGATCGCAGCCCGGATCGCTCTATCTGATGCCCAATGTAACGCTGGATAACGCGAGCGACTTCGTGATCGTCTCCCTTCCCCTCTACGGCGACTGCAAGGAGAGGACTGCTTGTCAGCATGGCATCGTAGATGCGAGACGCTGTAATTCTGACAAACCGTTTAGGCAAGTTGAGGCTGATGTTAGACAACTCGAATATACTTCCTGGGGTTTTTCGCTCTTCCATGTTGCCCATGTATTGCTGCATGGCGAGATTGCGCGTGTGAAGCCATTTGCTTTGGGTATAACTATTGTTAGCCCTATCCATGCGGGTGAGGATTAAATTCATGACCTCGCGTTCTTGCGCTCCTGCGAGCCGTAGCGTTCCTCGTAGCGGCACTGTTGACGGGTCAAGGGTCTCAGCTAATTCGGGCAGTGCAATCATACAGATTATGTTGTCAATTGTTTCGGCATAGTCAAAAGTTTATTTTTCAAATAATTTTTCTTGCGGGGTTATCTGGGCGGATTTGGGGCCGCCTCGCGGCACAGGCTTGATGTTGACTCCTCCGAAAGTCCGGATCAACTGCATCAATGGGTCGGTGTAGGCTACCGTAGATGCGTCTGGCATATTTACTTCGCCTTTCGGAGTCAATGCAATACTTTCCTTGCCAACGCCCATATTTTTCAGCTTTTGAATATTATAGGCAATCGGAACACTGCTATTTTTCCCGAGGTTTAGTTTTTCCACAGGCACCCCTGCGTCTTTCATCACTCTGATTTGGCCCTCAATTGGGATGTCATAACGGCGGGCCGTTTCTTTCACTCGCCTGATCTCAGCATCGCGTTCACTGCCTGACATGTTGCTTTTATTTATTTTTGCCAACTCTCGATTTAACCATTTTTCGGCTGAAAACGGAGCGAATGCCGCATTGACTCTTGATCCCGTGCTGGGTTGATTCTTGGAAAGGAACGGAGTATTGTTAAATAGGGCATCCATTGGCGACGCCGTGTAGCCTAACTTTTCCATGGGTTTATCAGAGCGTGTCACAGGATCGACTAACCTCGTAGCTAAATTCCTCCACGGCACCGGCAAGACGCCGCTCGTACTAAAATCAAGCGCGCCCTCTGTCAGTCGATATCCAACAGGTTTATTTTTGTCAAACTCGGAAATTCCAATGATTTTAGATATGATGCCCAAACTTACATATTCTCCTGCAATATCTCCCATCTGTTGCATTGCCTCGCTGTATTGTCCATTTGCAACAAGTCCTAACGCAAGTGCCTCTTTGAGGTAAGGGTAGTTTCTGTATCTCCACCACAAGTCTTTTGTGGTTCCTGTTCCATCGTCCAGCGTAAAATCGACATCGTGCATTAAGCCGTGAGCAAAAATTACACGAGCGAGACGCGAAATATTCATTCGGTTTGCAGTTCTAAAAGCGGCATCTAAAACATTTCCTTCCTCGTCGATATTTGTTCCCAGAATCTTTTCTTCTTCCCCCTCGCCCATTCCGATGACGGTCGCCCCCAATGCAACTAACCCGGCCATTGTCATCAAGTTTGCCATGCCTTCGATGCGTTGTTGTTTGCTTTTGTTAGTGCCAAGTAGGTCGATTGCAGAATCTACCGTAAATACCTTGAACTGGCGCGCCATGTTGTAGGGCCATTTCGCGAAGGGCAGCACCAAGCGTTTGATGACTTTACTGCCCGTTGTCATGCTTTGCGAGGCATCCAACCATGCCGGAACATTTTGGTAGTCCATCATGTAAAGAACAACGGTTTGATAAACATCTTGGTGGATTCCATTGTCTTCAGATTTCATCCATGCGCGCATCCACTCGCGCTTATTTATTTGCTTGGTAACTTCTTTGCGCTTCTTCGCTTCAGACCACGCAACTTCGGCGTGAGCCCGGTATGCAGCATACGCTAATTGTTGCTTGTTTTTAGTGTCAATTTCTCCATAACCCATCGCTTGCAGTGCAGCCCCTCCCAAATTCAAGCGCATTACCTGTTCAAACACAGTTTTGTCGGCATCAATGTCCATCGCCTCCAAACCGGTTTGATCGCTAAATAATTCCTTGGGAACGATGTCGCCAATTCGATTTTGCTGGAACTTGCTCCCCATAAACCTGTCGCTGACGAGTCCCCGCAGGAGGAAGCCAAACTCGTATGCGCCAAGTTTTGCGCCTCGAACATCGCCCGTGGCGGCACTTATGAGAGCAAAATTCAACCTGTTAAAAGCCCTTGTGAATTTATGCAACTCATTACTCAAGGCGTTTGTGATTGCTGTGAAGGGGGTTGAAAGCAAGCCGCCATTGTATCGTTCGAGCAGTCCGCTTAGTATTCGCGTCAACCAATTCGAGGTGGTTTCGCGAGCAACGCCTAACATTAGCTCGCGGGCAACTTGCTTGTGAATCATCAGTCCTCGACCTTTAAGCCTGTAAGCATCGCCCAGAATTTTTGCCATTGCCTTATCGTCGGCGGGACTCAACGCATCCGTTAATGCTGGGTATGCCGTTGGGTTAAGACGCTGAGCCAATTTTACGGCTTGGAGCAACTGATTGAATGTGCCGTCCAGAGGAACGAAATCCTTAACCTTCAGCGGATCAATGCTGGTTTCTGGCTTGGCCGCAAGATCAATGAGCTTTTGCCGGGTCTGAACGCGAATTTTTTCGCGGTGAGCTTCGTAAGCGCGGGTGCTGAAACCGTCAAAGAGGTTTTTGATATTGCCACTTTCGCGCAGCTCGCCAGCCTTAAACTTTCTCGCGCCTGATTTAAACTTACTGAGCAGCGAACTAATCAATGCAACTAATGTTTTTTGCTCGGCGACATCGGGCGTGTAGCCGGGGACATAAGGCATGTCTTCTAATGGTATTGGGCCAAACAAGTCTCGTAACTCTTGAGGCCAATCATTAAAAAGTTGGCGCAGCGATCCTCGATTAAACTCTGCCGTCATTGTTCCGCTTGGCCCCTCATATCGGGACTCCTCCATACCTGGAGCGATAAACCTGTCGAGGTAGTATGCTGTTTCGGGATATTTGCTGTGGAAATCGGCGAAGATTTTTTCTTGGCTTGCCGCCGGCATCCACCGCTCGATTACATATTTGTTTCTGTCTTCAACAAAGCGACCAAGCCTGTAAGTCATTCCATCTTTGCCAATGAAGGTATCGCCTGGAGCGATGCCACGAAGGCGGGTTTCATTTTTTGACATCATTCCCGACCTCATGTAGAAGTCGCGAAAAATAAAGTTGCCGTCATCGTCGAAGCCAGCGACTTCTAATCGCGCAGCGGTCGGAAGGATTTCATCGAGAAAATTTGTAAGCCGCGTTTTGTTTTTGCTCCAGAATTGCGGATACCCAAAACCCTTGATAATGTCCTGCTTAATCTGATCCATCATGGCATTGATGGTCGCTGCCGCAAGTGTTTCGTTCCGCTTGTTAGAAAGAATCACATCCTTTGCTCCGGGGGCATAGTATTCCAGCTTGTCGTAGCGGCCTTGGAAAACATTGGCATAAAACTCTTTTGCACTCTCTTTCATGGAGGCGTTTTCTGTCGCAAGTTTCGCCTCATTTTTACGAAACGATTTCGCGGCATTAGCCTCTTCGGAAATTATTGCTATTTCGTCAGCAGGGGTCGGGGCCGCATTGATCTGACGAGGTGTTATATTGCCGGTTGCAGCAGATTCCTTTTTCAAGTCGCTGGTGAAATTGTCAAACGCCATTCCAAGGGCGATGTTTTCGCTTGGGTCTTCTTTTGCGACAAGTGTTTCCATTGCGTTGCCCCTTGGCGATCTCTTCGCGACATAATCAAAAGCAATGTCGTTTATACTATTACCTGCCGAAAATCCCTTACTGATTGGCGTGCCTATCATCTGAGAACTTTGCGGTTTTTTTCCGATAGTAGGTTTCCTTGCTTTAGCAAGATCACTAAACTCTTGTATTCCAATATCGTTTGCCGCTTCAAGAAACTCATTAAGCGTGTAAACACGATTAGGTATTTTTGCGTAGAAGGCAGGGTCAATTTGACTGACGGGTAACGCATGAATGCGATTACCATTTTCAATGGTAAGATTTTCCCCGCTCAGCATCTGTTTCGACAATTCCTTCCCAACAATTTCGATCAATTGCGATGTGGTTTTTACTGGCGTTCTAAAGTAACTCCCATTTTCTCCGGACAAAACTAAAACTTGCGGTGAATCGGTATCCTCCGTCCCGTTGATCCATGTTAGTTTTGCACTTGGCTCATACGGCAAGATATTTTTCAAAGCAAAAAACAATTCGATTGTTTTTTGTTTTTTTGCTGAACTGTTTTTTCGCAAGTTTAGATCGGCTATTTCTGCGGTAGTTCGCAAGACCGACTCAAGCATGGTTTCTAATTCGCCCGAAAAATCTGACGACATTTTCTTGAACAGCTTTTTAATTGCTTCGACAAGTTCTTGCCATATCGTTTTCTTTTTATTGCCCTTCAATTTTGAGAGCATTATTTGAAATTCGGGACTGCTAAACGACTGAGCGATGAACTCATAAATGTTTGACATCCCGTAAGCCTCATTTGAAAAAGTCTTGATAGCACTATCTTCTACCTTTTTTTGAAAAATATCAGGGTTAGGCCCAGCATAACCTTTTGTTTTACTGGTCGCGATTCTTGGCTCCTTATAGTTGATAAACAAAAAGCTCCGACTTACATTTCTTCCAAGTCCCTTGTGAAAAAAATTTAAAGGCGACACTTTAAGTAACTGCGTTTCTCTGGCGGCTTTTTTCAACCCCTCTTTTTCTTGCTTGGTAATTTTATCAAAAATATCAGGAAGCGTTGTGCCTGCATATTTTTCAAGTAGAGAATTTACTACTGCGTTAAATTTATTCTCGCCAGGAGTCGGGGAGGAATCTAAGATTTTTTGAAAATCAGCATCGGAAAAAACAATTCTTCCGTAAATATAGTCATTTTCTGAAATAGTCGGCATTGGCAAATTATTATCAACTAATTTTTTGTAAAAATTAGGATATAATTCTTTGAATACCTCCAATGTAGTATATTGAGGTTTTCGGCCAAACGCGCTATTCCCTTTTTCATTAACATAAGCTCTTGGTTCCCAATTTTTTGCGAACTTAGTTCCTCTGACATCTAAATCTGCAAAAACAATTCCGTCGTCAAAATTTGACCTTTCAAAACCAATGTTCTCGGATTGAACATTAACTCGCTTCGTAGTGCTGCCGAACATTGATTTTTGTATGCCCAATTGTTCTGCGGCAGAAAAATACAATTTTATGATGTCCTTGATTGGCTGTGGAGCGGCCTCATTTTTAAGAACATTTTCTAATAACTTTTTGTAATCTGCTCCTGAGACATTTACTTGATCGATAAATTTTTTGATCGCATCAACGGAGATTGAGTGGGCAGCCTCATGTAACAATGCTTGTGTTGAAATGCCCTGCACCCCATGAATAATCTCCCCGCCCCCACTACTTCTGAATGCTCGTCGGTTATTTTTTTTCAGATCGGACGGCTTTATCATTCGCACCTTTTCATCTTTTAAGTGCGCCCATTTTTGTTTAAGTAAAAATTGAGCTAAATCGTGATATTTTGAGTATTGGGGGACTCGTTTGAGCGCGGCATCTAAGCCAATGGACTCACCTAATGGGACGCTAAATAGTATGTCATCATCCATCATGCCATCAGGCATGAACTGCAACTGCCCTGCGCGAGCCGCATTGCGCGCAAGAAGTTGGCCTTGAACTAAATTGTTTTGATTCCCAATTCGCGATTCCGTTGAGCCATCGAGGAATGAAGTTTCAAGCCCAATTCCCGCCTCAATGCCAACCGCTCCTGCTCGTTGTCTGGCATGGTCGAGGATTCGCTTGGCTTTGTCTTTGTTGGTGGACGCAAGCTCAATTTTGTTGGCGAGTTGTTTGTAGGAGCCATGAAGAAAACCCTGCATCACCGGCTTAACAATGTCAAGAGGTTCGTTTGTGCTGGCGGCTATTTTCTCTGAAACCCGCTCAATATCACGCGCACTCGTTTTGCGCGTTTCAACGGCGTTCAGAACTGCCACACCAGATACATTAACCCCATTGCGCCTTAATAAGCCGGCAAAAGCCATCCAACTTTCGCCTGTGTTGTGGACATCTTCAACAATAACAACCGGGCGATTGAGCGCGGCCAAGGATTGCAACCCTGCCTCTGGCGCATAACCAATCGGGTCGTCAATGGTCATGGTGTAGTCGTAGCGTTTCTTCTTCGCTTCGAGCTTTGCGGTCGCAGTCGCGACCGGCGTTTCAAATACGGGGTTGCCTTGGTCTGCGCTGATTCGTTGCGCGAGGAGGTATGGCAAAATGTTTTTTCCGCTCGTGCTTGGTTGCGCCACCAAAACGGCATCTTCGGGTATTCCTGCAAACGACCCGGCATTGTAAAGTTCATCGACCATTTTTATGCCATACGCGAGCGGAAACCCATCCTCTGCCCATTTGTCCTTTTTGAGCCGCAAAATGTGCGATGGCTTGTAGCCTGTGGTTGAGGCAAAAATACTCGCAGGCATTGTAGCCGCATCTGACCTTACTTCTGAAGCAAGCACACCCTCGGCAAGTCCATTTAAGACAACCTCGGGATCATCTTCTTGGTTCAATGCGTCAATAATTGCTTGTTCTCGCGTTTTTCCAGCCGCCACACCATTCAGGATTTCTGATCTAACCTTGCTGGCGTCTGCGGTGACAATCGCATCTGGTGCGGCTTTAGCCACAACTGCGAGCAATGGATTTATGTTGCTGTCTGCCGCCGCGCCAAGGAAGTGAATGCGGGGAGGCTTTGATTCCCGCAAAAACTCTGCGAGTTGTTCCCTGCTTACGGCTTCCGCGTTAGATGGAATACCAACAATGAACTTGGCAGGATCAATCTCTATTCCTAATGTGTTGGTTTTTAGTATCTCAATAATTTTGCTATATGCTTGCGAAATAGACAGCTCTCCAAGTGGGATAGGAATAATTGGCTCAAACAGGTTGAAATCCCCTGCAAGCGCGATGCGATCTTTGTATTGTTCTGCGAGTAATAGTGATGCCCTTTGGTCGCCAACAATATCAGGCATAACAAAAAGCGGGCGCGGATAGTCTGCTTCTACCTTGTTTTGCTCAAAGATAGCTTCTGTAATCGCGTCGTATTTTTTGAAAATCTTGTCGAAGTCCAAAGGTGCTAATGTTTCTTTACCTTTGGCCTTTAACTTTTCATTTTTAACAAAATGACTGAAAGCCCCTGAATCGACAAAAACCTGCGTGTCCAGATTGATTACCCTGTCAGCAAGCAAATCTATTGCGTTTTTTGAAAGCATCCCGACATCAAATCCTACTCCGTAGTTTTTCAGGCCGCCGCGAACATAAGTTGAATTCCCAAGATCACTTAATCCACTCATGCCGGACGCAAAGCGCACCATGCTCCGTTTGATTTTTTCTATTGGCGCATCAATCTCTTTGGCGAATCCAAACTCTGCGTTAGTAGGCGCGATTATTTCGGACAATCTACGCTCTGCTAAAATTTCAGCCCCTTTGACGAATATATCGTCTTTTGCAAATCCAAATCCTTTGGCTTGCTTTTTAACTGCGGCAAGCGCATCGGCGATTTCTTTTTTGGTGCGAGCGTTCCGAATAGACGGAAATGCGTCGGGACTCTCATAAAAAGGCAGGGCGCCTATTGTGCTTTGTTGGTCTTCTGCTGTTGTTTCCGATGTTGCTGGGGTTTCGTCCATCACCTCCAGCTCGTAGTCGTAAATTTCATCCTTGGTGAGTTGGCGAGGATACTGGATCGTTCCCCATCGCGCGCGTCCCACGGCAGGCCCATTGCTGCCTATGATGTAACCTTTCGGGGCAGTTCCGATATCGAGGGGGCGATTGCGTAGCCCGTAGGTGAAGCGCGGGCCGGTATAGTCCTCGGAATAGATCGGGCCGGCGGCGGATGGTGCAGCGGTAGATTCTGCAAGCGTCAGGTTGCTTTGTGGGTCTTCGGCAAGCAATCCGGCTTCGTTGGCAGAAAACATGCTTCCGCTTGACCCTTCAACAGTTAAAACATCCAACAAGGTGATTTGAGATAAAAACGCAAACTCTTTAGCCTTTGTTACAAAGCGATCAAAGTCCGCTGAAAGCATTGAGAACGGAGCCTGGATAATAAACCCGTATGCGCCATTGACCGAGGCAGACATCATGATTTGTCTAAAAACATCATCAGTCGGCGTGTCCATGAACGAAGGGATGCGCTCAACGGCGGTCAATTTGTTTTTCGCGGTCAAAAGGAGCGCATGGCCTGCCGTGAGGTTGCCCTGGCGTAGCGCGTTAATTAACTTTTTGGTTTCCTTGTTTTGTAAACCATCAATTCTTTGCAATCCATCCCTCGACACTTTCTCCCAAGGGGCAGTCGAAGGAACAAATGGTGGCGCTTTTATTCCCTTATCGCGAGTTCCAAAAATGCCTTTTTCTTCTTTTGCGGGAGTGCCAAATGAGAAGCCAGCTTCCTTAAATGAAAAGTAGCTCGAACCATTTGTAATAACATGATCTAAAACAACAAAGCCGACTGCACTTGCCGCCTCGCTAATGTTTTTTGTAATGCGCCGATCAGCCGCACTCGGTGTAGGATCGCCGCTTGGGTGGTTATGCGAGATAATAATTCGGGTAAATCTTTTACCTGTGGCAAGCCTGATCTTTGCCAATGCCCGGAACACTTCGCGAGAGTGCATCATGGTCTCGTTAATTGTGCCTATCGAGATAACATCACTCGAAATCACTTTGTTGTAGTCATCCATTACGGCGACTTTAACGCTTTCAAAGTAGGGGGAACGGAGCGGAATCAATGTTGCGGCGACATCTTCTGGGCCTTCGATTTTTGTCCCGATAATTTCCCATACAGGCAATTTGCCGGAAATGAGTTCCGGCAAGATTGAAGACGCGGTGCCTTTGATATTGATTGCTTTTGCCAACGCCACCCAATCCCCCTCAAATCCGGCCTTTACCAGATTGTCGTATTCCGTGTTGCCGACTTCCTTCAGCTTGCGCTTTTTGGTTGGAGTAGCGACACCATCAAACATTTCTGCCTGTGCATAGTTTGCTGCATCCGCCAGTTCCGCAACTTTGCTTAATTGCAGCGCAACTTCATTGGTTGCCTCTTCGAGATTTACTGTTCCGTTTGAAAAGAGATAATCGCTAACATCGCTTTTTAGTTTTGCCGCACGAGCGTTAATTTGTGCCAACGATGTTTTGCGTCCATTTTTAGAAACAATTTTGATTTTGCTGTCATCAAATATGACGAGGTTGCGAGTTGGCTCGTTACCGGCGGTTTCTTTTTTAGCGTCGTAGTCTTCTGCTGCTTTTCTCGCTTCTTCTTCTGTTCCTTTGACTAAACGATTGCCTGCTCCGTCTTGAGCCACCCAATATCCCTCGGCAAACATTTTCCAGACAGTTGCCTTGAGCGTGACTTTTCCAAACCCGACGCGACTGTCACCATCGAGATATTTTATGCCTTGAATGCCAGCGGCAAGCAGGGCTTCAGAGGCTTTCTTTTTCGGATCAATGCCGTCTGCAGTAAACTCTGCATCAGGCCATGTTGCTGTCAGGTTTTTGTATATCGCTGCGCCTACAATATTAGTTCCGAGTTTTTCAGAAATGGTTTCCTCCCAAAGCCAATTATCAACTTGAACCGATTGCAATGCGGCCTGAACCTTCGGACTCTGCTCGCTCAATGGGGCGTCCCAATCTAACAATTCATTGTCATCAACATCAAGCGACACTTGATAAAGATAGCCCTTTGGTATGCTGACAACGATCTCGCGGGAATCAATCATGTCGGCAATGCCGTTGTAGGCTTTAATGTATTCTGGTTTTTTAGCCGTTTTTGCCAAATCCCGAATAATGTTGGAGGCATTTCGAGGTGTCGCTTGAAGATTCAAAAGCGTTTCCGAAATCAGCATCGGTGCCGCGTCCGCATAATTTAGCAAATCCTTGTATTTAGCTTGCGCTGAATCAACCGGCTGAATGACCCATTTGCTTGTAATAGTCGGGGCTTTTTTCGCCAATGTCCGGGCATATCCTTCAGCAACATTTACATTTTCCGCAAAGTAAATCCCATAACCAAAAGCCGCCGCACCCTCGCCTGTTCCAATGTAGTCGGAACTAAACTCATCAAACAAAGCCGGGCCTCCGTGAAATGCCGCCCGCGCGCTGATAACCGCATTTGATGTTGCTATTGGCTCACCAGCAATCACCTCGCCAATGAATTGACTCGCATCTTCTTTTTTGGGCTTTTGCGGAATTCCATTTGCTTCCGCCATAGCCTTCCTTGTGGTGTCCAATTCAACGAGTGTTGATTGAAACTCATTTTCCATCGGCCATTCAGTTATTGGCTTCATCTCGGCTAACTGCCGGACTCGCTCAGCATTGTTTTTTTGCGATGTCTTGATGGCATCAATAGTTTCACCAAGCTCCTCAAGCCGCGACGCAAGCGTCGGAAAACTGGTGACGCGCCCAAAAGTTATTCCATCTTGCAAGTCGCCTTCGGAGTTTGCCAACTCAAAAGAATAACTTGGTTGCAGCGTTCCAACCATATCAGGCTTCATTATCATTTTCCCCGTCAGTAGCACAGGTTGCCCGTTGACGCTGATAGAACGAATGTGTAGAGGCATATCCCCAATAGAGGAGTCCCTGGCGAGCCTTTCGGTTGCTGATTTGAGTTCTGAATCAACAGCGCTTGCTAATTCTGTTTTGGTTTTAAACTCTACCCCCCCTACGGTAATTCTTACGCCATTTTTGCCGATTGTCTCGGCAAGGCCTGTCATCGCTTGCATCGAGGGGGCTATGTCCCGCGCTTTTCTGAGTAGAATTTGCATGCCCCTTTGCGCCGATTCAATTTCTTTCTGTCGGTTCGAGGCCTCCTTGAAGTGGCCACTTCGTTCCAATTCCAATTCTCGAATCTTGTTTTCCAACTCAAAAATCTTTTGCCCGAACGGTCCCGATAAAACTGCACGCTGTTCTGCAAGCGATAGAATCTCCTGAGATTCTTCGAGTTCCCTGCCCACAACCTTCCCTGAAAGAGCTAAGGTAATAAATTTTTGCTTAGTTTCCAGCTTTTGCCATAGGGCAGCGTCGAGGGTATCTTTCATGCCATAGCGGACAATCTCAACGGGAATTCCCATTTCTCCGTGAATGTTCCCTTGGCGGTAAACACGCCCATCTCGTTGTTCCAATCCTGCAGGCGTCCACGGCACATCAAGGTGATGCGCAGCGGCCATCCGTTGCTGCATATTTACGCCGGTTCCCAAGCTCTCCGTTGAACCGATAATAACTCTTACCTTGCCCTCATTTACTTGGTCAAATAGAGCGTTTTTAACTTTCGGATTTGAATACTTGCTATCAGTAATAAGTGCAATTTCGTTTTCCGGGATTCCTCGCGCAATCAGCTTTGCCTTAATATCATCGTAAAGATTAAACTTCACTTTGCCTGATCCCTCGGTAGTCAAATCAAGTCGCGAGAGAGGAACCACCGAATCAAAAAGACTTGTTTTTATCTGGTTGAATGAATCTGCAAAAACGACCTGTGTGCCTTGGTAGTCGTTTGTCCGGTTGTATATTTCCATTAACCTTTCAACCATTACATTGACCTTACTTCCAGTCTCATCAATGGCATCCGGCTGAATCATCCGAATATCAATTGCCGCCGCACGAGAGGCCATATAAGCCTGCACCGGAACAGCAAGAAGCGACGGGTTCTCTGAAATTTCTTTTCCTGTTATGCCTTCAAATTCTTTGAGGACATCTCGAATATAACTTACCCACTTAGAGGCACCAGCAGTTCTCTCGACTGCGACCAGCTCGGGTTTGCCGCCTTTGATTTCCGGTCTGTTCTTGACAATTAAATCTTCTCCAAGCTTCACATCAGCAGCCATGCGCAGCAGGGTTGCCCATTCAGGCAAATTCACTACTTTAGACAACCGATCAACCATTTTGTGGTCTCCTGATGGTGTCATTTCGGACGCCTGTTCAATCTCGGCAAATTTCGAAACAAACTGGTCGAAACTTTCGATCCCGTATTCTTTCACGAGACCCGGCGCAACCAATCGAATCATATTCCAAATTTCTCCAAGCGTGTTGGTAACGGGAGTTCCGGTCATTGTAAAAATGTTTTTCCCTCCCATTTTCTCCTGAATCTTCCGCGCCCGCATTAACAGCGCGTATCCCCGCTTGCTGAATGTGCCATCAATGCCTTTCGCATCCAACTTTGTGTTGAATGGCATTTTCTTAAACCTATGCACTTCATCTACAATAAGCGCATCGACCCCAAGTTGCTGAAAGTTTAAAATACCATCATCCGTCTTCCGCTCGCTCAATTCTTTCAACCGCACCTCAAGAGTTTCAATCTGTTTGATCGCATTTTTAACAGTCGGAGGCTTTTGCTTGTCTTCTTTAGCATTTTGCAAAGACGCGTATCCACTACCCTTGACGCTTGCTGTCATGGCATCTATCAAGACTTTCATGTTATCGGCCTCAACCTTTGGATCATCAGCGATAAGATCAAATGTCGAATGTGCTATCACTACCGCATCCCAGTCACCGGCTGCAATCCGCATCAAAAACTCACGCCGTTTGCTACCCTGCAACTCATCTTTGCGCCCGACCAATACGCGCGCGGCCGGTGCCATCTTGGCCATTTCTTTAGCGAATGATTCAAGTGTAGCATTGTGAACCACAATCATGGGCTTTCGCGCCATGCCCAACCGCCGCATTTCTAAAGCTATTGCACTCCCAAGAATTGTTTTACCGCCACCTACCCCATGAGCCAATAAACCATACCCTTCCTGTATGGCTCTCCAAATCGTGTTTTTCTTGTCGGGGTAAATATCAAAATCTTTGTTCGCCCACGGGAATTGGAGGAACTGTCCGTCGTATGTGCGTTGAGCAAATGCATTAACCTCTTTGTTGTAAATTCCGGCTAACCTTTCAGCCACTTCAGGGGTTTCTTTTACCCATGCAACAAAACGATCATTTAGCTTTTTAGCGGCAGCTTTTGCAGCAGAGGTTGCCGATTCAGACAAAATGGGCTTGCTGTCAGCCCCCTTAGTTTCATCCCTTTTGTAAATTGCTATTCTTCGGAAGTTTAAAAGCGCATTTAAAATCGGGACAACCTCGATTTCTTTTGTTTGGTAGTCTTTGTATTCAACTCCTCTGGACACTGCTCGCCTGGCGTCCACCTGCCATCCATCAGCAGTGAGGCCAATAACGCCAGGGTTATAGGTTATTTGAACATTAGCTATCCCAATGCTTTTTAAAAATTCTTTATAGGTTTCCGCCGGAATCCATGTCGCCCCAATTTTAAATCTTACATCCTCAATAGAAACATCTTGAGGTTGGACTGTCTGCAACATCTCAACATTACGCTCGTAGTCGGTGCCTGACTCCAGAGCAACTGCTAACTTTTTCCGAACATTCCCAGACAAGTATTGTTCGCGGGTCAAGACTTGACTTGTTTCGGGGTCACGAACAACCATGCCTCCCTCAAGGAGTGCTTTTTCTGCCTGTTCAATTTTCAAGCCTGTCATGCCGGCAATATACGGCAAATCAACCCTCCCCTTCCAACCCAGCGAAATTCCAAGCGCATCTGCTACGGAATCGGCTTTCGTTGGTTGTACTCGCGGCATCATTATCCGCTTTGAATAAATATCTGCTTTGACAAATTCTTTGTCTCCTTTTAGAGCGGATGCCAGTTTTGCAATCGTTGCACCGATGCCTACTGTTCTGGATTTTTCAACCTCTGACCCAAGAACGCGAGTGTAGTCAGGATCGTCCAGCAATAAACTGGAATTGCTTCGATGATGAAACGACTTGTTTCTAAAAACAAATGTATCGTAAGCCCGATTCAATTTAACACGATTTTCTTCGATTGCCCTATCACTTGATTCTACATCAAGTTCCAAATCGTATTGCGTATTCAATAGGTCACGAACCGCTATAAAGTCGCGAACAATACCCCGGTTCTTAGCCTTATTTAAATCAACATCAGGACTCTCCTGCCCCTGAAAATAGTAGCTGCCATTTTCTTCAATTATAGAACCAATTTTGAACTCCGAGGTTCTGCCCGTTAGGACTTTAGTATTGTTCGCGCTATTGCTTGAAACGATATTTTCTGGCAACGATTCCAGTGCTTGGGCAAGGGCAATAGGCACGGGACGATTGGGGTCGCTTTCAACGGTCATTTCCTTGCTGTCGCCATACATACTGCCGTCCAAACTTAGATTCCCGAGAATGTTTTGGGGGTGATTGGCGAAGTATTGATTGACTCGAATCCCTTCACCTTTCGCTGTTTTTGAATCGCCCAAGTTTACAAAATCATTTCCGTGATAGAAGCCTTGTCCGTCCTTTTTCCGAAGCACGATAATGTCAGTCGTTACTTGCGTGCCTGCATTTTCGACGAAGGCATCGTTCGGAAGTCGATATGCTGCCACTAAGTCAGCCTTGTCGGCAAGCCACCGGCGGTTGTCAGAATTCATCTTGTCCAGCGTGAACGCGCTGCTGATGAATACTTGTAACCCTCCTGGCTTCAGTTTGGTCAATCCCTTCCCAAAAAAATAATCGTGCAGGTTGTCCACGGGGCCGCCCATCATCTCTAAACCTTTGTCAATCACGGGAACATTGGCGAATGGAACATTTGAGATTTCCAGATCAATCGAACCATCTGCAATATCCGCAGTCTGGAATCCTGTATTTTGAATGGTGGCTTCAGGGTAAAGAGCCTTAAGAATGCGCGAAGTGAAGTTGTCCAACTCCACGCCGAAAAGAATGCTTGTATCCGCCATGTTCTCCGGCATTAGGCCAAAGAAGTGGCCGATGCCTGCGCCCGGCTCAAGGACATTCCCTCCCTTGAATCCCAATTTATCGACAATATCCCACATGGCCGCGATGATTTCCGGCGAGGTATAGTGAGCGTTGATTGTGCTTTTTTTTGCAGATAGATACTCCTCTGGCGTCAGTAAGGATTTTAACTCTTGGTAACTATCTAACCATTGGTCTTTCCAGTTCTGAAGAGTCGTTGCATCTTGATCTAACTTTTCAGCCTCGGGCCGATAATACTCGGCGCTATTTGGGTAGTCCACAGCGTAGCGCCGCAGTTTTGCGCTCTCGCTACGCATGGTATCTATTGCGCCACCTTCTATCTGCTCCGCTCGTGCGTCGTCAAAAACTTGCGGCACTGATCCCCACCCAGTAAAACGGGCAAGGCTTTGCTTTTCCTCCGGGGTAGCAAGACGCCTTTCCGTTTCAATCGTTTTGATTGTTTTTATCGCCGCTAAATTCGCGCGGAATTTCCCCTTTGCTCCTTTCGGCGCAAGCTTCTCGTCTCTTGTAAAGCTAAAATTGCGTTCGGGCGATCCGACAGGAGGTCTGTCTTTAATTATTCCGGTATCACTCGATCCAGAAAATCCTTCGCCCGACTCGTTTCCTGTAGCGTCAACGGCATCTCCTGGTCGATTTCCTCGTCCGTCAAATCCATCTCCCATTCCGGAAACAACTCTATCAGCATCTCCGTTTCGTTCCGCTCGTAGTGCGTCACTCCCAAAAGTAGGTTGAGAGCCTTCGAGTCCATCCAGAGCAGCAGGGCCGCCTCGTCCTTCATCCATTCCCGAATCGCGCTTGGCTTCGCGCTGTTCAGCCATGAACTGAAACAGGTCTCCCATGCTTCTTGGCAGCGGATTCCCTGCCTCTGCTGATCGGTCATCTCCCCGCGTAGTAGAGCCATCTCTTCCTCGTTGTATTTCGTCTGCATTGGGTTTGTTTCCTGTATCATTGTTTTGTGAGTCTGTCAATCCAAAGTCAAACAGCATTTCTGATGCGCTTTTGGCATTCGTATTTAAATCGGTCATTGCCGCCGCAATCTTTTCAGCGGGTTCTGTGATGCCATCTTTTTCTAAAACTTGATTGTAATCCCTGACCGAATTCAAAAGATCGTCGAATCCTAACTGCCCTGAATTTTCGTCTTTTCTCTTTCGCGCATAGATCATTTTTTTTGCCGTAGCTCCCGCCTCGGCATTGGGCGAGGACAATAAATCAATCGCTTGAGTATATTTCTCTATCTGGCGCGGGGACGGATCATCCGCAAGATTGCTCATCATGTCAGCCAGTTTAACCTTGGTTGCAATCTCGTTTGATTGTATGCCGGTAATGTAGTCGCGATATGATCCTTGTTTGTTCTTTGTCAACAAAACGACTGCATCAACGATTTCTTCCGGAATGCCCCTTTCAATCAATTGTGCCGGGGTGATTTTAGAATCCTCAATCGTATCGTGCAACCAAGCTGCTGCTTGTATTTTCGGGTCGGCTGATGCCAGTCGTGCAACCGTCGCCTTAATATGTTCTATGTAGGGGGTGACTCCATCTCGGCGGAACTGATTTTTATGAGCCTTGCGAGCTATCTGTGAGGCCAGAAAAACAATTTTGTCGATAGGCGTTTTTTCTTGTTGCAAATCCTCGCCTGTCGTCGTATTTTTATTAGGTATGACTAAAGGTGAAATTCCATTTGAAGGCGATCTGAAACGCGAAACATTTCCCGAGGACACCATCTTTTGGGATGACGATGGCATTCCCAGAGCTTCTTTCCAGACATTAGAGGGTAACTCTGCTTGGAATGTGCTGCCAGGCAGACTAAGCAAACTGCCATCTTCACTTTTCCCTAAAGTGACTGGCCCGTTTGTTCGGATGGTTTCTTGGGAAGAATTTCGATTGGCCGTTGCCGAGGACCTCACTCTTTGGGAGTGATTGTTTAAAGCATTTTTATAAAGTTCTTCAGACAGTTGGTTAAGCTCGGCGATTCTTACTGAATCGTTACTACTGCGAAGCTCCTCATACAAAACATGCCCGATCCCATCAGGAACGCCCAGCGAGTCGGCGGTGTATTTTTCTGGTAACAGGGGAAGCCACCCTTGCTTCGCAACCAAGATTTCGGGAATGTGGATTTGCAGTTCCGCAAACATTCTGGGACCAACTTCAATTTTTATATTGATGTCGCAATAGCCTGAAGGCAAAGGTACAGCAAAGCGATCATCTCCTACCAGAGTAACCCTGCCGTCCTCTGTTTTGTAATTATGCTTGCCTTGTTTAATTTCTTTGATCGAAGAAGCGTATTCGACATCTTCGGCAAAGTAGCGTAGGGTTTCGGAAACAACTGACTTAATGTCGTCTTTGGAATCGACAACAATTGTTGCTCGTAGAAAGTCTTGCCCTTTTTCCATGATTGCATCGAACGCCTCAATGCTTTTACCTTTTTTCCTTGAATCATTTATGTATCCAGCAATTTTTTCAAATGCGCGCGGAGCGCCTTTTAATGGCGGGAGAAGAGTGTATGCCTCCCGCATGTTGGATGCTATACTATTAAGCGTTTGATCATAGGTTTTTTTGATCTTGGCATATTCTGTAAGGATCGAGATAAATTCAGGCTCGACTTCCTTTTCTGTCTCGGTAAGTTGATAGTCAAAAAGACGCTCTGCAACCTCAAGATTGTATTTAATGCTTGCTCCACCTTTAAGCGGAGCGATTGTAGCCACGCCTTCCTTAACCTGTTCTGTAACAAACAATTCTCCCGTTGGCGAACGAAGCAGCATACCTTCTCGTGTAATCTTCCAATTACTTCGGAAGTCGCCATCGATTTTGTGGTTATATTTCCCGCCTGCAAGGTTGAGTTTTGCGATCAGATCATTAAGCAAATTGAACTCCGGTGAAATGTTATCCAAAACATTTTGAGCCGCGATGTTTCGCTCAGGCGATGGCGCGGGACGGGCTTCAAGTAATTGTTGAGGTTTAGCCTCTATGCCTCGTTGCCCAAGCTCCTTCTGCACCGCAAAAGCATCGGAATTTTCTCGCAATGTATCCGCATAAAAGCCCATGAAATCAACGCCTGACCTACTAAGCAGAAGATTGTATTCCTCCCTTTCAAGCGGTGTAAGTTCTTCAGATGCTTGTTTATTTTCAAACTCGCGCAATTTGGCGGGGTTCGACATAACCGGCATAGAGCGCGCCTGAATTTGAGAGGCATCGAGTTTCTGGCGTTCGACAAAAACTTTGTGGGCGTCATTTGCAGCGATGATTGTTTCGGAGATAGATTTAGGCGCGTCAAACCATGCGTTTGGATCATAACTCTTAATGCTTCGTGCCAGGCTATCGAGGTAGTCTCTCCAAGCGTCTTGCGTTGCTTCAGTAACAATTCTCCCCTGCTTGTTAAACACAACAAGATCGCGCAATCTTTCGGCAATCCCAACGGCTACGGAAGTGTCGCCAACAAGTTCCACCGACTCGATTTGACCCGCCGCCAATTTCAAGGCGCTCTTCAAGCCGCTACCAGTTAGAATATAGTTGCCAACATTATTCAACAAAGAGCCTAACGCGTCTGCTACTCCGTTGTTACCGGCGGCTCGAACCGCAAGTGCCGTCCTGCTCGCGTCGGCGATAAGGCCGACCATCGCTGCACTCTTGTTGGTGTTAACCAATTCGGAGTAAAGGTTGCTGAGTGGTTTGCTCTTGAATGCTGCTCCCAAGATAAGACGCTGCATATAAACCTGCGACTGAGCTGGGTTTTTAACCATTGGGGCAAGTCGGTTGCGCTCAAGGCCGATAGCCTCTGCGTCCCTCATCAGTGCCGCCAACTCGTCCATTGCGGTATTGCCGCTCATGGTGACAGACAACTTAGCCAGCCTCTCAATGGGGATTTTCACCGCATCCAAGTCTGCTCGATCATATGTGTCCTGAACAACTCCTGTTGAGGGGTTTAGGTTGTCCACAAGTTTTTGGTAAGCCGTCGCCCCCATTGGACTCCTAATGTCATGCACTCCCAAGAACCTGTAGCCTCTATATCCTTCAGGGAAATCGCCAAACCCAAATTGATTTGATTTCTTCTGCCATGTTGCGCTTAGTCTTTCCTGATCTTGGAGCGGCGAGAGGTTCGTCATCATTTCGCGAGCGTTCCCACCGGCGGTTTGCCAGCGCGCGCGAGGTTGCCCGTTTACATCGTTGTCTATGACAATGGCAATCTGCGGTGAAGCATTCGCGGACGAAGGGTCTGTCGAGGTCAGGATTTCTTCATTCAACGCTCCCGGCAGTGCTCCCGCCCGCACCTTATTCTGCTCGGCCTCGTCTTTTTCATAAGCTCGCGTGTTCTCGCCGCCATACAGGGAGTTTTTTGTGAAGTTGGCTCCAACATGGCTGGTCTGAACAATGCCAGGGGGCAATGCAATGTAGCTTGCTGGAATCTTCTCGAAGTTCACTCCAAGCACTGCCTTTTGCTCTCCCGCAACCGCTTGCGTCATGAGGTTTGCTACGATGACACGAGCATCTTCCGGCGCGGAATTTATTGTCTCCTCAAAATTGGCAATGTCTCCCGTATTTTGCTGGACGATTGCCGACCGACGAGATTTGGCCCTTTGCTCGTTGGCCTTTCGCTCTGCATCTGCCGCCTCTAACTCTGCCAGGCGAGCTTTTGCAACAGTGTCAAGTGTAATGCCAGCCGTGTTTGCAGTGACAGAAGGCGCGCTTCCCTGCGGTTTGCTTCCCATACTGCTATCATTTCCGCGTATTCCTGATCCGTCGGTGGTGTTAGACCCTTTCGCTTTCTGTTTAGCGGTTGCTCGTTTGTCGCGTTCATTGTCGTATGCCTGCTGCCTCGCCTGCACACCTAATCTACGGAAGTTATTGTAAATGTCAAAACTTTCTTTTCTGGCCCGATCCACGAGACTTACTGTTTGCGCTATCTCGACATCGCTCACACCCTCGCTTTTTAGCATCGATGCAATGTTGGTCTTTAGCTCGCTAAAGATTTCGAAAACCCTCTTGAATACATTTTTAAGTCCTTCAAGAAACGCAATTGGGAATGTTTGCTCGGTAATGATCGTGCCATCAGCCGAAACAATTTTGCCATCGGCAAACGCAATATCCCTTTGCAGCAACATACGCAGAAACTCAAACCCTGCAATTTGCTGATCTGTTTTGCCATAAATCGCTGTAACATGGTCTTGTAATTCCTTGGGTAGCTGCATCCAAATCGTTCCCGCCTGCGCGAGTGCCGCATTAAACTCGTCAAACGGAGAATCTGGATTGTTCTCCCGCCAGATTTGAGCAAGAACGATTTGATGCGAAATGTGCCCCACTTCTTCGCTTATCGTTAGCTCAATCGCTTTGGTATTTGAAAACTGATTCTGCTGAGTCTTTTGTAGAAGTGACGCCGCATTGATATTTATAGTTCTGCCGGAAGATAGCCCGACAGACCCGCCGTCATTCAGCGCAGAAGCATTTCCTGCAATTTTCGAAAAAGCTCCGTGGAATCGGATTAGTTCTGGCGCAATTTGATTTTCCACGAGGTCGCGGAGGTTCGCGATTTCTGATTTGCTTAAGTTCTTACCATCGGGGTCTTGTTTAATGTCATCCATCACCTTGTTCGCAATGGATTGCACTTCTTTTCTCTGCGACTCGTTAATGGCCTCGATGTTATCAACAACCTCTTGAGGCTGTATAAACCCTCCAGCGTCCGTGAAACCCGCTACTGCCTCTTGTAGCTTTTCTGCGCCCCAACCATCGGCAGTCTCGCGCCTAACAAAGTATGTCGCAAAAGATTTTGCGGCCTGTGGATTTGCATTCAAAGATAATAGTTTTGCTTCTATTGCTTCAGCAATGACCTTTTCTCGCTTCGAGGTAATGAGGCCACTTCGACCTAACGGGAGCGGTTGCAATGAAGGTAGTGGTGGAGGCGCGACTTTTTCCGAGGTAAGGGGGGTAGCAGGAGCGGGAGTCGAACCCGCGACTGGAGGATATGAGCCTCCCGACTTAGCCACTTGTCCATCCTGCGGTCTGTTTTGAGAAGATTTTTCGTCTTGATTAGTCCCCTCCCCGCCGGCCATTTCGGGTGAGCCTGTCGGTTCAGGCACTGAGTTTGCGCTTGCAGAGGCAGAGGCGTCAGGGGAAATGCTTGTTGCCGAAGTCTCAGTTGATACTTGCGGCTCGGGGTTTGCAACCGGCGTGACAGGCGTGATGCTTTGCAGCACTCCTATTTTACTCATCCCCTTCTGCCAACGCTGTCTTTTAACCGTCGCTTCTTCTGTAGTGGACGCAGTGACGGTCTGTGTGTTAGTTACGGGTCGAGGGCTACCAAATGGCACATAGACTGCGGTGAAGGTGTATTGTTTTGGCAATTCAGGCGCAGCCTCTGCGGCGGGTGCTTCTGTTACAGCAGGAGTCTCTGTAGGCAACACATCAGTTGGAAGTGGTCTTGGAGTAACTGGAGTCGATTGAACAAATTCAAACCTTCTCATGCCGTTTAAACGGGCGTTCCCTTGTCGGGCGAGTTTCAACCAAACATTTTTACCCGGCCCATATTGCGCTCCGCTACTTCTTAAGGTAATCCCGCGAGACGCTAACTCGTTTCCAAGATAGCGATACGCTTCTAATCCAATACCCCTACCATATTCTGAAGGATCAAGTTCAACAAAAGCAACCTCTGCCGAGTCTCCATCGATCACAATACCAAATTGTTTAAAATTTACATCTCTTCCATTTTCTTGAACTGCTACAGTCCCGCCCCCTTGATTTATTATTGAATCAATATTTGTAACTTGAACGCGAGGTTTGGCTACGGGGGCAGGCGTGATAGCGGGAGCTTCTGGTGCAACTGTCAAGGATTGTTGGTTAACAGGCGCTGTCGCTATTGGTTTAGGCTGTGTTGGTTTTGTTGCATTTTTGGGTGCTGTAGGGGATGTCTGCCATCCTCCTCCGACAACTCGCTCGTTTGCCGGAAGCGGTTCATCTCCTGTTCTTCTTGATATGTCTCCTCCGCTCGGCGCATTTCTTTGAGAAGTCGTTTGGTTTGACTGGCTGTTGTTTTGAGGTATTGCTTGGCCATTGGTTGTTGGTTGTTTGTTGTCAGGGAAAAAGATAGGCTTCCCGTTGATTGTCTTGAAAATGCCACCGTATTTAGCCCTTAATTCGGCCTCGCGTTCCGCCGCCGTCTTTTTAATTATTTTTGCAACTGATGGAGCAACGCTTTTAATTTGTTGCATCAATTCATCCGCTAAAATGAGATCGTTGCCCATTGCCTCCGCCAAATTTCCAGCTTCGTTTGATGGTTTGGTTTGCCCTTGGGAGTATGACTTAACCGCCATCTCGCCTGATGGCAGCGAGTGGTTGAACAGCGAAACTTCCTGATCTTCGGTTAATTGCTCGCCTTTCGCTGCCCGCACTGTCGCATTTATCACGGGTCGTAATTCTTTGGGGGCACTTGCTATTTCCCTGTTGAGCATAATTGCTTGCTCTGTGTAACCTTGCATGTCCGCCGCATTTGCTGCCAGCGACCATGTGATTTGATCCCGTTGAGATAATAGCCCGGCGACTACATTCGGGTTTTTTTCATTAGAAATTGCGCGCTGAATATTGCCCAAGTTGTTAATTATTGCAGCTCGGTCGTTGTAGTTTCTGACTGCGTCGGGAACGCTGATGTATTGTTGCGCCGACTTTAACTCTTCAAATGTAATTTGTTCGCTTGGATTAGTTGCGTTATACGAGGTGACATACGATTGCAATGCCTTGTCGTTTGCGGCTTGCGTCTTTGCGTTTTGCGCAAAGTTCATAATGGCGCCACCTGTATAATGCACCGGCGTCATGCCGATGCCGCCGATTGCGCCCGTGATGCCTTGGTTAAACGCATCGCCAAATGTTGCTCCGGCCTCGCCAAATGCAGCAATTGATTCCTGCATAAATTCGCTCGGCGCGGACACGAAACCTTGCTTTGTCAGATCAACTGACAAGTTCCAAACATTTTGGGAACTGGTGAGCCTGCCGCCAACTGGGCGAGCAACTTTTCCCATGTCTATCAGGCTGTCGATTTTTGTCCCAATATTCTCAAATGCTTCAAACGAATTGATTGCGCGGCCAACCGAATTAAGAGTACCCCCTAATTTTTCCGCCTTACTTAAAATTTTACCCGCCGTTAGCAATTTGCCCGCGCCTAATGGAATTGCTTGGGATAAAATTTCCATACCGTATTCTGTCAGAGGCGCAACCATGCCACTGCGAAACCCGCTAATAAGGTCTCCAAATCGGGGGTTTTCGGCTATAGCTCCGTTCATACTTGCGTAATCCTGAACTCGCTGTTGCAGTGCGTTTTCTGCCGCGCTATTTAAAGACGCAGATCGGGCACCTTGCATATATGCTGGGTCTCGTGTTTCGAGGTACGCAGCAACATTCTTTGCAACCAGACTTCGAGGGTCTGAAAAGCTATACTCATATTCAGACTTCACTACTTGCGTGTTGTCTGCTCCTTTTGAATTTAGCGGATTGATATTCCCGTCCATCACATAACTAACAGCCTTGCCAATCCGTGATGAATCTACTGAGTTTTTGGCGTCAATCCCGAATTGATTAAAAGCGCGCGTCTTCTCCTCGATGGCTGAAGTATGCGCTGCATATTTCTCGGGTGTAAGTTTCCCACTATCGACATCTGCCTCAAAGTTGCTCCAAGCGATTTGCAATTCATTCGCTGTTCTGCCGCTGTATAAATCACCTCGCAGTTTGGGATCAAAAATTAGATCGGATACACCTTTACCGAAACCAAGAAGAAGGTTGCCTGGGTTGGTCACGAGACCCTTGCCGATTTCTGGCAACATATCCATGATCGGCGCGGTTCTGTCGGTAACTGCGCGGGTCATGTTGCGGAGCGCTCCCATTGTTTGTCCCGCTATCAATTCGCTTTCCTCATTGGTTAAGCCCAAGTTGGATTTAATCCAATTTCTTGCGCCTGTTATAGAAAGCTGGCTGTCAGGGATGATCTTGCTTAGAATGGCGTCGCCTAATTTAGCCTGTCCGTCTCCTAATGTCTCATACCATGTTCCTTCCTGTGCCTTGATGAGTTTATTTACTGCAATTTTTGCGCTGCCTGCAAGCAGGCCGGCCATTGGGGCAACAATGCCTGTTACTGCATCGTTGGTTGCCTTGTTGGCCCATTGCAATACTGGCACATCTTTCAAGATTTCGTTGCGCGCTGCGGTGAATGCGGCATCGTTGAAGTCAACGCGAGTCGAGTTTTCGCGGAAGTAATCAGACACAAATGCTCGTTTTGCTTCTGCCTCTGCATTTGTTTTTAATTTTTCGTCCTGACTCGCTCCAAACAAAGCTGGAATTGTTTGAGAAAAAATTACCGGGATTCCTCCTTGAATGCCTGAGATGACTTTTGAAACCGTTGAAAAAAGCCCACTCGAACCGTCGGCTTTTGAAGTGGGAGCAACAGCGGTTCTATAGTTTTGGGCAGCCTTGCTTGTGTTGGTGGCTTTCCAATCGTCGAAAGCCTCGTCCATTGTTGGCAAAGCCGGTTCTTTGCCATAAAAACTTTTCTCGAACAGGCGGGCTTCTTGCGCGCTAATTTGTCCACTTTCAAACATCTGGCGGGTATTTAGTCTTCGCTCGCCGCTTGGGACTGTGGATTGATATGGGTTTAGCTCAACAATAAGGTCTTGGCGTTCTGCGGGAGTGCTTACTGACCACCTGTCCATAACATCCCGCACACGGGCATTGTCCATTTTTTGCCCGGCCCATGCGTCCGCCGCCGTTTGCTGGTAAGTATCCAACGATTTCTTGTACCTTGCCATCGCCTCTTCCCGAACCTCTGCAACAACCTGCTTGCCGATTACTGGGGCGTCTGGACGAAATCGCTCAACAAAAGCGTCCGTTATCGGCATATATTCTTTGATGCCGGAATAATAGTTGCCTGACGCGCCTGAGATTGAAAACTTGTTTTCCGGATTCAGCGTAATGAATGGCGTCCCTGTCTTGGTATAGTTTAAGGTGCCAACATCTACCGGCGAACTTTTCTGTGTCCACGGCATTTTTACCCCCCAAATTTCAGCCTGCTTATCTTGGGTCGCTGTAATCTTCCCACCCTTCATGTCGAACCCTTGAGGGATGCTGATGTCGTACAAGCCGAATTGTTTGTTTGCGGCCCTTTCTTCCGAGGCTTCGCTTGTCATCCATGCTCTCGGAATTTCGGAAACTCCGGTCTTGGTTACATAGTCTTGGATTTTTGCCTTGAGTTCAGCGGATACCTTAGGGTCATTGAGAATTCCGACTGGCCGACCCTTATCGTCTGTGCCGGTTAATTTATACACGCCGCTTGCGTCCATCTTTGATAGAAGCATATCGGTCTGTTGAATTGACTTGGTTTTCCCCCATTGATCAATCCGCGCGTCAGCTTGAAGCGAACTCACATTCCATGTGTTCGTCAATGCTTTAGCGATGTTTTTGGTATCGCCTACAAACTTGTTAAGAAAATCTATATTTTGATTGCTGATTGCACCGGATAGAGCATCCAGAGGATCGACATTGGCAGGCTTGGATGTCTGTTGGGCTTGCGCAATTCGATCCAAGGCCGATTGGATTCCTTTACCGGCATCCATTGGGCCTTGGTATATTAGCATCTTCCTTTCAGCCAAATCATCGGCTTTTAAGTTGCTGGATTCTTGGGAGAAATCCTTTCTGGCAGCGGCGCTTTTGTAGGATTCAATTTCGGCTAATTCCAATTTATCCTGTTTGGCTTTAATCGTTCCTGTCAATTGATCGCGTTGACCTTCGAGACGCAGGCGCTCGTCGCCAGTTGCTAATTTGAGACTGCTTTCAATCTCTTTTAGTCTGGCCTTGTCACTCGTAATATCTTTCTTAATTTCTGCGGCCACTGCACTGCTGGCTGATGCTTCTTCTTTTAAGATCGCAGCTTTATCCGCTAATTCCTTTGCAAGTTTCGGATCATTCCCCACCTTCGCTGGGTCGAAGCCCACCCATTTCCATGCCATCCCTTCAACAACTTTGTAAACATGTCCGTCCTTATTTACAATTTTGCCGTCTTTATCAGGGTCGATTTCTGTCATCGCTCCACTGGCAGCATCACGCGCATACGCCTTGCCTGTTCCCGAATCCCAAAGAACCCCGGACTTGTCCCATGTCTTCATCACTCCGCCTGACGGTGCTGTTATTGGAATAACTTTGCGATCGGCTCCTGTCCCTTGTGAAAAAAACGCGATAGCCCCTTTTGTGTAGTCGCTCGCTTGTTGGCGGTTTGCTTTTTCTGCGGCCACAGATTGCTGCCTGGCTTGGGTTTCTTGACGCTTTTGAGCGGCAACCATTTCTTTTTGCGCTCTTTCTTGCGACTTCTGTAAGTCCTTGAGTCCTCTTTCTGCTTGCCGCATTATATCAGAACTGCCGTATTGCGCGGCCTGATTATACACTTGTGACATTCCGCCAGCATCTTTACCCTGCATGGCGCGTTGTAGCTTTTTGTCTAAGTAATTCATTATGTATGTTAAACCAAGCCGTCTTTTTTGCGTTTTAGATAATTGATTAGTCCACCTGACATTCCCGTGGATGAAGTGCTGGATGAAGTGCTGCCGCCACCCCCACTGCCAATGAGTGGAATGGGAAGCGGGGGTGAATTAGGGTCAAGGCCAAGAGAACGCCTATAGTCTCTTACATTACCATAACCTGCCTTCTTTGCTGACGTTAGTTCGTCTCGCTCCGCAGTCTCAGCATTTACTTTCTCTCTCGCCTTCTGTATCCGTGCTTGCCGTGCTTCTTTTGATGCTGAGTCTAAATTGGATGCGTCATCTTTTCGCTTTTGATTTGCGGCCGCATTTTTTTCTCCGAATTCTTGCGACTTACGAAGTTCGTCACTAAATCCTGGGCGATCAAAGTGCCCGCTATAGTCTGGATTTAGCCCACTATTACTCAAGCGTTTATCGAGTTGGCTCCCGCTTTCATTAGCTTCGGCGCTTGATTTGTACGCGTTCTCGTAAGCTTTGTCTGAATATCCTTTTGAATCAACGCGGCGTGCTTCTTTTGAGGCCCGTGCTGCGGCTTGCGCATTTCGTTCCTTGGCTGTTAGACGCGGAGCGGCAGGAGGCTTACCTCCGCCTCCTCCCCTGCTTCCGCCTTTTTCGGCGCCGACCTTATCGGTAAAGCGCGCTCCTTTAGATTCTGCGTCGGCCGCATCTTTAAATCCCAATTGTCGCGCAGCTTGGTCGCGAGCAGCCGCCAATTGTTGGCTTTGCTGTTGTTGCTGCGCTGTCTGTTGAGCCAACTGTCTGGCCATTTGTTGCTGTTGCTCTGCCTTCTGTTGCTGCTGTGCGGCTTGTTGAGACAACTGTCCAGTAGAGTTGGGAACAAATTTCAGTGCGTTAGCTGCTTGAGGATCGCCTAATGCTGCTCTTTCAACAATTCTATTACGGGCTGCGTCTGCAATCTTCAAATTGGGATTCATGGCCTGCTTAACATCCGCATCAATAGAATCTGTCTTCATCTGCTTTGCACTAATTTCAGAAGGGGTAAGCGGTTTCTTTTGTTGTGCGGTTTCTCGTGGGTCTGGATCGGCGTATCTTTTAGCGAGCGTCTCCTTTTTGAGCCGGTCGTATTCTTGGGGGTTTGCGTTGGCTAACCGGGTCTGCTCTGCGGGTGACAAGGCATCCAAACCTTGCCTAACCGGCGCAACCGGCACTGCCTTTTGCGGAGGAACCGCTGGCGGGAGTTCCCTTTTAACTTCGGTATTCAGCATTGGTTGTTTAAGACCGCCGCCTGATGTCGCTGCCGCCTGTCGTTCGGCATAACTTTCGGCTTCTTGCATAGTTAAGCCTGCGTTTAGTGCCTTTGTTACATTATTCCTTTCAGCCCTTTGAAGTTGGATTGATTCGACTGCTGTACTGTCTCCGCGTCTCTGTGCATCCTCTAACTTTTCATCCAATTTGAAAAGCTCTGCCTTGGTCCGCTGGGCATACGGTTTGATCGTGTCGCCTTTTGATGGGCGACCTGCATTTTCCCACTCTTTTTGTGTCATGCCTACGGCTTCCCATGAGGGCTTGCTTGAAATGGTTTCTGGGGGCGGTAATCCTCGAAGGTATGCTGTATTGCCGCTTGATGGGCGATTGATAAGCCGATCCATCGGAGGCGGAACAGGAGTAGTGACTACGGGTTTGGTTTGTGAAGGGCTATTCGGAGGAGTGCCGAATTGCTTCATCTTTTCAAGCTGCCAGTTCTTCATGGTTGAGCTTCCCATTCCACCCATTGGCAGTGGCACTATATCTCTTGTTTCTATTCTTGGAGGCGTTCCCCATGCATCAGGAAACCTAGTCTTGCTATTGGGAGGAGTGACTACGGGTTTGTCTTCTCCACGGGGTTGGCCGGGGCCTGTTTGGTAACGATCATCCGTGCCGTCTTTGTCAGCGAGCGTCTCCTTTTTGAGCCGGTCGTATTCTTGGGGGTTTGCGTTGGCTAACCGGGTCTGCTCTGCGGGTGACAAGGCATCCAAACCTTGCCTAACCGGCGCAACCGGCACTGCCTTTTGCGGAGGAACCGCTGGCGGGAGTTCCCTTTTAACTTCGGTATTCAGCATTGGTTGTTTAAGACCGCCGCCTGATGTCGCTGCCGCCTGTCGTTCGGCATAACTTTCGGCTTCTTGCATAGTTAAGCCTGCGTTTAGTGCCTTTGTTACATTATTCCTTTCAGCCCCTTGAGCCCTTTGAAGTTGAGTTGAATTTGGCGCAGGCTTGGCGATTGTTTTTTGTTTTATTTTAATGCCGTGGACGCCTGCTATTTTTTCTGCCTGTTTTTCCAAGTTCTCTATTTGCTCAGGAGTTTTGTTCCACCACCATCGTGGCCCCCTATCCATTCTCTCGGGATGTCCTGCCATCCCGGCAATTATCGTTGCCATCATTGCGCCGTTCTTTCTAGCAATGTCATTAAGCTTAAGGATGTCAGGTGATTTTCTTATGTTCATAGAGTGGTTCGGTTGCGTGTTAAATTGTCAAATGTTTAGGCAATTGCAATTTAAAACCTGATACTTTTTGTTCCTACATGGAATCTTCTGAGGCTTGAGCGATCGCTTGTTGCCTCTGCAACTGTTTTTGTGATGGCGGTTTAGGCGTTAGAGCCTTCATTCCTAAAGTGGAAGGGCTAACCTTTTCTCTTGCTTTGCTCATCTTATATTCGATGGCATCGGTTATGTATTGCGGAATTTTTTTAGTTCCTGCAACGCCACCTTTTTGTAAAACATCTTCAATGCGTAGAAGCCGACCATCAACAGTTCGGACGGCGCTCTCTTCGCCACTTAGCTTTAGTCTGTCCTGCCTGTTGTAATCCTTTGTTAATCTCCGAGGCTTTTTGAATTTCCGTTTCTTTTCAGCAACTTTGTTAGGTGGAACGACTTTTGATAGGTTGATGATTGCCGCTCGCGCTTCTTCATTGCCTCCCCTTGCAATATCGATTAAATTTACGCGAGCTACCATAGCTTCTTGCGAACTGCCTGCGGCGGTTGCAGTAATACTGGCAAGGCTATCAGCCTGTGCGTCTGGAAAAAAAACTTGGCTTGGCGGGTTGGGCATTAGCGCATTCCGCTTTCTCGTTTTAGAGGGGAAACCAAACTCATTTTGCCTCCCGTTTGACCACCAAAATCTGAATAAAGCATTCCGTTGCGAATTTCCGTTTTTGGTCTTCTTGAACCGCCTTTGCTGCCCATCAAGATACTATTGCCATCAGGATCAGATGCAGATGCTGGGTCTGGTTTTATCGCTACGATCCTATCATTGATCATTCGGAATTGCTTTCCGGGTGCGGAAACTGAATTTGATCCTTGTTTTCCTCCCATGCCCCCCCGAATTAGAATGTCATCGAGTTTTACTTTGTTTCCGTAGATGTCTCGGGTGTCTTGAGTTAGTTGATCTAATTTATCAAGAGGCTTAGGCTTGACGGGAGACTTTGGGCGCTCCTCTGTTGCCCTCAGTACAGGGTCTTTCCGGATTCCTTTTGGCGCTGCATATCGATATTGGGGATTTCCGTATTCATCCACGCCTGATTTTACTGCGCCTGATTTTCGCAACGCTTCTTGTTGTGCAAGACTTTCACGGTATTTACTAACTTCATTCATTCTGTCGAACGCATCTTTCGTCCAATTCGCTCCTAAGTTAGCCCGATACTGTGGTGGCTCCTTGAATCCTGGATAAATGGGAAATCCGTTTGGGTTTAAGTTTGTTGGCTGTTCAGGGGGCAATTGATAGCTTGTGGGTGCTACTGCCTCTCGGTTGTAGACGCCAGAACTGCCTATCCCTTGTTGCTTCGCGCTACCATCATAGACACCCAAAGGTTGTCCGCTGACTAATCGGCTGTCATACTTACCTCGCGTGGGCGGCGCGACTGTGAATTTGGCAAGAGCTTCTGGCGAGGAGAAGGTACCATCTGGAAAGTATTCCTTCCTCTGTAGTTTTCCTGTAAATGCTGGTGAACTCATTGGCAAATACACCTACTAATGGTTTTCTTCTTTGCAATGTGGATGGCGAGCATTTTTTCTGCTTAAAGACATTCCGCCGCGAGATCGCGCCTCGTGGTGTAATATGAATTGCGTCGGGCTTCGCGAGCGAGTTTGGCATCTTTTCCCATCATGGCTCGTGCGGCAGGCAAAATGTGAGCGCAGATCGCAAGGGACATAACCCAATCGTCGTGAAATCCTTCGGCTGCGGCCTCCGTCCCATCGGGGTGGACAATAAAGTTGCGTAGTTCCGCGCAAATACGAGGGCAGGTTATTTCGATTTCTCTTTCTCGGATCAGGGTCGCAAGCTCCCCAATGATTTGTCGCTTGCTGCTACTTGTTGTCTGGAAACCCGGCACCAATATAGTTTTTCCCGTGCCTGTTTTCTTTCTCATCCAGAGATTTGTTTTGTGTCGCCTGAGAAGGTCGATGATTCCGTGCAGGTTGTTAACCTCTGGCGCAATGAGGCATCCCCCATAAAATTCAGACATCAATCCAATTCTTTCTGCGACAATATCCAAGTCCTTCTGCCTATCGTCCGGCATAAATGCCGCAGCAATAGACGATTTGTGAGAATCCTGCGATGAGTCAATGTAAGTCGCCCTACAAATGATGGTTGCATGACAATCGGTTTCTCTGCGGCTGCCGCTCGCCTGTTCGCCTGTCATAAAATCACTTGCGCCAATGTATTTCATGCCTTCCTTTGGCATTTCCCAAGCGCGCATCCATGCTTCGTGGCGAGATGTTTGGATAAAAACCGGCGATGCTGATCCATCTGGTTTTTCCAGTATGCCATACTTCGGCTCTTTTTGTAGAGACGATTCGATGTCGAGAGCATCGAGTCCATCAGGATCAAATCTTCCAGAACCGGAATTTAAAAAACAAGTGATCGCATCGGATGGATATTCCTGCTGGAATTTTCGCGGATCGCCGCCACAGGCTGGGGAGTCAATAATCTGCCGCCGCCACTTGATTTTGTCTGCCGAAACTCCGTATCTCCCTACTAACGATATTTCGCCGGTGTATCGGCTTTCGCTATCGAGGTCGTTGAGTAGAGATTGTTCTTCTCCTAGTGCGAGTGGCGCCCGGCTATCATCAAATTCAAACCACGGCGCAAAGATTTTAATGTAGCCATTCCCCTCCCTCCCTTGTTGGAAATCATCAAATGAAGCTGCGCTTTGCCATGTATTGTAAAATACTCCTTGTGTTCCGTTCGGCGTAGATTCGATGATGACGCAGGAGTTGGGAAGGTTCGGCACTGAGTTCAAGACCGACTGCATCACAAATTCACCCGAAGTTTTTCCGCGCGACCGATAGTGAGCCGCCTCCGATGCGAGCAAAAAATGAATGTCGCCACCCATGCCGGCGCGGGGGTCGTTTGCGGTCTCCTCGTAAATCTTACTTCCGTGGGAGAATGTTCGCTTGTTTAATCCGGAATCGTTTCCCCAATATTTGAATTTTTCATGTTCGATGTATCGGTTCCAAGTTTCCATGAGTTTTGCCGTTGTGCCTAAATCATCTCCCAGAACAGCCCCGTATCCCATGTGATTTCGTAGGTGAGTGTAGCAAAGTGCTAATGCGACCGTGGATGATCCTTTTCGTCGTGGCTTCAGGATAATGATTCTGCATGGCTTTCGCTTTTCGCGGCACCATTGGTAAACAGAAAAGACTCTGGTTTGGAACGAGTTTGCTTGCGGCGTAATAAGTTCTCCTGCGCGGTTCAGAATCGTCCCGAATATTTCAAACCAGAGGATTGGGTTATTGCGAATTTCAAATGTTGTCTGTTCTTCCTCGGTCATTGTCTGGGTATTTTCAGTCTTAAAAATTGATCCGATAGGTTCAGGCACGAGATTGCTTTCCCTGAATCGTAAACCGCTGCTGCTGTTATACAATTATCGCTGATGATTGCATGATCCTGCAATAAATTCATAGTAGCAACTTCGTTGAGGTGAAATAGATCAATGAAATCCTGTAGGCTGTTAGTCTTTCGTGAATTAGTCTAAACCATGATTTAAATGAGAGCCTCCGTTTTATGTGATTGCACACGCTGGCACCCGCCACAATACCACATAATTGCATCTCAAACTTTTTGATAAAACTCACCGAGGACACGCTTTACCAGAGTGGCCTCAAATTCCGGATTTGATCCCCATCCGATCTTCTCGCAAAACAAAAGGGGCCTCGGTTCTGGTTTGAGAATTTCTGGAATTACTGGCGGCACATTGTGCCGGAATGATAAATCTCTTACGGACGCAAGCGTGGCTGCGTAGTCGTAGGGCTTCATGGTGATTGTCATTGGTATTTTGCTGTTTTCTTTGCTATCTTTTGCGGTTGTTTAGAAAATTGCTCGCCATTTTTAATGGCTTCGCGCTTCGCCTGGGTCGATGCACGATACTCTGCTGGGGTAAGCGCCTTAATGGCGAGGGCGGGAAGATATCGCTCTCCTGTTGCTGTCGGCCCCTGAGTGCTGGGCTTTCCGCTTTTGGTTTTCCATCCCTTGCCGCCAGCCATAATTCTGTCTTTGACCTTTTCTCGAATTTCGGGCTTCGTGTAGATGTTCTTTTTCATCATGCAGCTACGGCAACCGCAATTCTCATTCGTGCAATTATTTTTCATAGGAATTGGCTCTTTCTGCGTTGAATTTTATCGTGGATTTGTGCATTGTCAATTGTTTTGGCATAGGTAAAAAATTGAATTCCATTACCTATTATCCATCTTATCTGAAGTTATGAGGTTTTTTTAGTTGTAAAGCATTATACTTAAATTGAATACATTGAAAATTGCCTGTCTCTGAATGCGGTCTAAATATACGCCTTGATTCGACTCAAAACCGATTTTTGCTTGCGGTAGCACATATATGAATGGTTGCCCACCAGGAAGACTCGGCTCCATTTTATATTTCTTGTTCGATTGATGTCGATGTTAAGTGTGTCGCGCCTGACTTTCTATAATCTTTTGCTTCAGTTCGTCAAGCGGCATGAACTCAGTTTTTACTTCATGCTCGATTTTATCTCCATATTTTTTCGCGTTCCATTTTCCAATCAGCCGTATTCGAGTGTCGATGCGGATTCGTTTGTCCTGAGGGTCAAGAATAGGATCGTCGGCAATCTCAATGCACTGATCGGCTAAGACATGGGTTCCGTGTTCTCGCGCGCGCATGGAAAGTTTAGCGAATTCAGGGTATTTTTGCTCCCAAGAGAAAACGGTGACAACTTCCGGCATGTGATTCAGCGAGCAAATACTTTTAAGGGTTTGCCCTGATCCGAGGCGCCAGCAGATTTCTTCGACGATTTCTTTTGAATACATACTTGGCGCCCCCCTACGCTTGGGAATTTGCGTTACGGTTAATTCGGTGGACGGAGCGTCTTCAGTGGTTGCTTTTTTATTTTTAGAGGTTTGTTTCTTCATTTTTGGTTTTTTTTGATTTGCCGCCTTTTGGGCCTTTTTTTTCCCGTTTTTTGGTAGAGTCATATTTTTGCCGAATAAATCCTGCGATAAGTCCGCCTTGGTCGAGGTCTTCGATAAAAACGGGTTGATGTCCAGAGGCACAGGTCTCGGTGCAGTATTTTATTGCAGCCGCTATGCTACGCAGCCGTCTATGGAAATTTTTTTCGACATTTTTTAATTCGCAGTCTTGTTGCGACATGGTCTCAAAGATTTCGCGTGGGTGTTGATTTTCGACTGCGAATTGCGAGCGTATCAAGTGGATGGTTACGCTGGTTTTTGTCCCTTTTTCGCTGCGGGAAAAATAAACCCCATGTTTTTGCCTTTGGGCTTCGATTACCGCATTCCAGAGGAATTGCACCTCGTTGCACTGATATGGCCCAGCAAACGCTTCGCAGTTGGGATGTTTGTTGTTGGTGTCTATCGTCTTTAGAAGATACAATGGGTTTGTTAGCATAGGTTTTTTGTTTTTTCTGAGCAAAGGTTAGGACACCCATATTTGCCGAGGGTTTCGAGATCAAAGAAATATCCGCATTTTTTACATTTATGCGGGTTCCCCTTTTTTCCGCTTTTATCCGGTTTATTGTCTTTATTTTGCATTTTAGGTTGCGGTGTAGTTGCTGCTGTTGATTCGCCAGCACGCGCCGCGAGGCCTGTGTATTTGCCGGCGGCAGATACATAGCGGTCATAGTCTTTGTCCATATTAGTCGCTCCAGCAATCAAAAGACCCCTCGTATGTGTGGGGATTTTTGCTTGTTTCGGAGCTTGTTTCGGAAAATGTACATGACTGCCCTCCGAATCCATGTAGTTCCGCGAGTTCTGTAACGATTTTTTTGTCGAGAGGTTTATCGGAAGTAATCGTGAAATTCCCCCAGTCATGCGTACCTCGGTCATTTTGTTTGATTTCACCAGTAATGGTGATTGTGTTATTTATTTTCATTGGTTTTTCTCTGCGGTTTCCTTCTTGCGAATATCGGACAAGTGTTTCGCGCGCCAGAGATCAAGTTCTTCCCAGCCAGCATCAAGAATTTGCGATGCCACGCGGATCGCCGTAATACTCTGGAACATACGGTCTATCTGATCCTCCGCGATTGACAATCGGTTGCGAAGTTGTTCGTAGGTTTGTTTTTTTTTCATGGGTGTGTAATTTCGATGGTTACGGATTCTTGGGTTTTTTTGGCGACCTTCTCTTGAAGGAATTGGAGTTCGACGCTTTGAGGGTCGTCATCGGGGATGAGGGAGGCGTAGCGGAGTTGGTCGATGAGAGGTTTGCAACCGCCTGCGAAATTATCGGCATCGAGGAGTCGGCAGGCATATCTAGTAATGCTGACAATAACGCGCTTCGGGCGGTCTGCTTTTCTCGATGGCTGGCAGTCCAGTGTTTTCCGAATAGGCGGTTGAGGCTTGGGGTTAAGTAACCGGGCAGATGGATTGTGATGACCTGCTCGGGCATAGGAGCCGTCGGGTTGCAGGGTGTAGCCAAGGGATTCAAGGTTTTGTTGGGTGAATGTGGACATGGAAAAACGGTGAAAAAAGAGGGTGCAGGAAATGCAGGATTTGCGGGGGGGTACAACCCAGCTGCTGGGAAGAAGAAATAAGAGAAATACCTTTCCTAACATTTAATATGAAACATCCTGCCAATCCTGCATTTCCTGCAGATTTTACCTCCCAAAGGCTCTTTTTGAGGTCTTGAATAAAAAGGACGCTTACAGAATCCTGCATTTCCTGCGCGGGAAATGCGGGATTGCCAGTGGTTCTTTTGATTTCAGGCGCTAAATCCGAACGCATCTTTTCGTTCCTCCAGTTTGAGTTTGATCCCGTGAATGGTCGGATGGTCGATCCTGTCCGGCTCAATGTGATAGCCCCGCTCGGACATGACTTTTCTGAGTTGGCGGGTTCCCCTGTAGCGTGGCTGCTCGTTATTTTGATCGCACCAGATGGCGTAGGTTTTCGCCAGCGTCCCGATCCCACAGCGGCCCGTGATGTCCTTTTCTGTGCATTCGATGAGGAACGATCCGAATTGGTCGCTTTCCTCCCGGTAGTTTTTTGTCGCCTCCACCACTTGGGGCGGTGGGCAAAGGCCAATATCTCGGGTTTCGAGGAGTCCGCGGATTGCCCAGTTGAGGATTCCGGCCGCCTCGGCTTCAAATTCCGCAAGGATTTCATGGCGCTCGCGCCGTTCGTTCACTGGGATCGTGACCGTGAACAGAATCATGTGGACGCGCCGCCATATTCCCTCGTCCGTGCCTTGGACATCCGGCTTGTGGTTTCCCATGAGCCAGAGCTTGTGAGTGGGGAAAAAGGCGTATGGTTGTTCAAATGGCCGGCGGGCATTGATGGCATCGCCGCCGGTGATCGCTTTCACTTGGCTGTCGGCCAATTTCCGCCCCTCGGGGATTTCGTCCGTGAGGACAACCCGTTTGCCCTCCATCGACGCCTTGTAATAGTCGAAATTATTATCCGACTTGGCAGCGAGGAGCGCGGCAATCGGGACCGTGGTCATGAGGTCGCCGAGGAGAATTTTTAACACCCCGAACAAGGTTGACTTGCCATTCGCTCCCTTGCCGTAGGCAAAGAAGAGGGCATCCTTGTCCACACGACCTGTCAACGAATAGCCAAATGCACGAGCCAGATAGACTCGCGTCTCGACATCCGGGATGAATCGATTGAGAAACGCATCCCATTTCGGACACTCTGCGGACACATCAAAATTGATTGGTGAGCGCGTGGTTGCGTAGTCGGATGCTCGGTGTTCGCGGAAGATACCTTCCGCAAAATCCAGAGTTCCGTTGAGCCCCACGAGAATCTCAGGGTTGGAGTCAAAGGCGGTCGCCGGAAGGTTCATCTCGCTCTTGGCTATGCGCTCCACGGAGGCGAGATATTCCGAATGGCAGAGTTTATGGCAGCGATCTTCGAGGCCCTTGATTTCCTTGATGCGGGGGTCTTTCTTTTCGTCGTCGCAGGGCAGCGCCTTCATTTCAGCGCGCACTGAGTCGGCTACACGCTGATAAACCTCTGCGAGCGTGTCGGATATATCGAGGAGCGTCGTATTTCCCGTGTCGCGCCTCCATAGTCCGTCCTCATAGACCATCCAGACTTTAGCGTGGATATTCCAAACGCGCAGGCCCTTTCGGAGTTCGGCCCACAGGCGGGCGTCTCCCTTGTGGGCCTGCGTGTATGCCCCCATAATGCGTTCGCGGGAAATCTCGGTTCCGATAGCCGCGACATCCGCACCGGCCATCGGGTCTTCCCCTTGCCCTGGTCCGAGGGTTGAGTCAGCAAACCGGATTCGGCCAGCCCAGCGTTTGCGCCTCCATGCCTCACGGGCATCGAAGCCGTGTTCACTGGCGATGTGTGCCAGCGTTCCGACTCCCACCTGCTTGAGCCGTGCCTTGTGCTTGGAGGCGTATTCGCCATCCTTCTCCTCTGGTGACCATTGGTGCAGGGTGCGCGCGCCGTCTAACATCGGGAGGACGCTCCACACTGCGGACGCGATCTTCAGCCATGTGTCGTAGTCCGGGCGCGGTGGGATGAATCGCAGCATTTCGGCAATGTCTGCCGCTGTCGTTTCGACTGGTGGACGCCACACCTCACGCTCTGGCATTTTGTCCGGCACGGGGATTGGCTGGTAAATGTCCGCTGTCTCCATGTCTGGATCGTAGGAGACAAAGCACAGGCGCATCGGGTCTTTGGTCGCCTTGTCCAGAGTCAGCCGGTGCTTCTCACGGAAGTAAAGTTCCGCCGCAAACCATGAATCCTTGTGCTTATTGGTATCGACTGATACCACCGCCTTGAGTCCCTGCCCGGAGGGGCCAACGAAAACCGCGCCCACATAGGGATCGGCGAGGAGTTCAGCCCGCTTGGCGCGCACCACCGAGTCGTCGGCAAGTATCGGGTTATCTTTAAGGTCGAAGTCTGCTTGGAGCCAACCGCTATGAGTGATCGCCTTCGCCTCGGGCGAGAGTTCCCGTTCACGGGATAGGCAATGGCAGGAAATGGTAACGGCTGGGAGGTCACGCTTCTTGGCTGTGTAGCGCGGCTCGTCTCCACGCTTTAGGTGTTCGCGGAGGATATCGACCTGTCTCTGCCAGCGTCCATCCTTCACCCCTTGACAGAATACCTCCAGCGATATCGCCTCATCCGGTTCATCGGCAAAGGCATTGGAAAAAATTGAGATATTCGTCTTGAGTGTATTCATTTAAGATTTTTCTTTTGGTCCCATCGTCATTTAAGATTCTTGTAAAAGTTGATCGCTGCTTCGCTCACATGGACGCCTTTGATCCAATCCTTGAGGTAAAGCCCTCTGAGTTCCCGCAGGCGGGAAAGCGCCACATACGCCTGCCCAGGCTCACGAGCGGCGCGGATGTCAATATGGCCGCTGTTGAGAGTGAGGCCCTGTGACTTGTGGATGGTCAGCGCATAGGCAGGCCGAAGAGGGATTTGTGTCATGGTCGCCGAATCCTCTCGCTGCGGGTCAAATTGGGATGACCGCTTGGGGATGTTCACCGTCTCGCCATTGTCAAAGGCCACCCACACCGATTCCGGCTCCATGTCCTTCACCGTCCCGCAGAGGCCATTAACAACCGTGTAAGACATGTTGCATGTCGCCATGACGCGCGCCCCTCTCTTGATCGTGAGGTGAGTCGGGGTGATCGAGTTCTTGGCGAGGAAGTCCGCCTCATGCTCTGCGCCTGTGAATTCCGCCTCGTAGCTCAGCTCGGGCGATTCGATATCCCCGATTTGGTAGGCATTCCACTTGTCCACCTGTGCGTTGTGGGTCATCAGACGCACCACGCGCCGGTCCACAAACATCTTCACCCGGCTGCAAAGCGTATCCGCCACCGCCTTGGATATGCGCCCCTCACGGAAGTTGTTCAGCGCCTCGGTGAAGAGCGGTTCTTTCTGACGGTGAATCTCCGTGAGATAGGCATTGCAGAAAGAGGCATCACGCCACGCCTGCGAGGCAAACGCCCAATCGTATTTGCCATCCTTTGCCACCGGAGGGAGTTGGAGGAAATCTCCCACGGCCACGAGTTGGATTCCTCCAAAGGGACGATCCACCTTGCGGATCGAGCGGCAATGGAAATCGAGGTAGTCGATAATCCTGCCCGGCAACATGGAAATCTCATCGATGATAAGGCATTCAGCCGCCTTCACCCGAGAAAATGCCGAATGACGCGAGAACGGCATCGGATTCTTTCGGAGGAAAGCCAGATAGTTCTCGAACCTCTGCCCCGGCGCAGGCCCCAGCGCCATCCCCGACCAGCGGTAGATAGTATGCGCGGCAATCCCCACGCCGGCATTCTTGCGGAATTGGTCTTGGAGGTTCAGCGCAGCGATGCCCGTGGTCGCGCAGACATCCACCCGACGGAATGACTGCCCGATGTATTGCAGGAGAGCGAATGATTTTCCAGTACCTGCCATACCGGAAAGGAACACATTTGCACCGGATTGGATGAGATTCACCGCCTGCTGTTGTCCTTGCGAGAGAGTTATCGTCGGCTCAGTATTCACTGACGCGCCCCCGAAAGAGATGGATGGCCTTGGCGAGGAATCGCGCCTCGAGATCATCCGGCCCTTCGAGGTATCCCATGCGGACGGCTGAACAGAGTTCTCCCGCGATTCGATGAGGTTCATCGGCATCGTCGCTTAAAACGGGTCCGTTTCGCTGCGTTTGCGGTTCAGGAGTGGCAGTCGGTGGAGTAGGATCGGCGGTTTGCTTTGAAACGCTTGCACTGCAATCCATGCCTGCTCCCCGTTCGGATCGATCACAATCCCGAGGTCTGACTCGAAGGAGTGCATCGAGTCGAACCACTCCCACTCCGCTACCGGCGCTCCCTCCTTTGGGTGTTCCATAGGAATGCGCTCCCCGAGGGTCAATGCCCCCAACTCGCGTGGAGCCGGGGGTTTGACTTTTGGGGCGCAGGCGTCGAGTCCCTGCTTGATACTGGCGGCAAGGTCAGCATTTTCGCTGTCTGGCGTGATTTTAATGCCGGTGGAGGTTGGTTGAGTTTCAGCGGTTTTGGCCGCTTTCTTGGCGAGGATTTCGGCGAGGGTTGGCATCAGTAATCGTATTCCTCCACTTTCACCGGAGCGGCAACCCGCACGATGGCTGCGGCTTCCTGCCAAACGCGAAGCCCAGGGATTTTTGCCCCCATCTTCACCACGGCACGGATCGCAGCGTTGTTTGGGGTGATGACACAGAGTTCCGGGCGAGCGGCATGGAGCGCGGTGATGTCCACCACTTCAAATTTCCAGTTCGTCCGACTTGTGATTCCCTCGGGCCTTGGTCCCTCGGCATTGATTGCGGCAAGTTGGCTTGCGGCAATCTTATCCGCTGCCTCGGCACGGGCGGCATCTGCTGCCTCCTCATCGCCATTTGCCACGGCTTGCGCCTGCTTGGCGTTCATTTCCGCGATGGCATCCGCTTGGGCCTTGGCCGCTTCCTCGCGTTCCTTCTCAGCCTTCCGGCGTTGGGCCTCTTGGTAGGAGCCAACAATCACCGACAGGCGCTTGGCCTCCGACTCCAGCGAGGCCAAGTAATCCTTCGCCACCGCATCGATCCGCCGGCCAACCTCCAGCACCGGCGCCTTCACTTCCTTACGGCTATCCTCCACCGAGCGGGTCAGCGCCTTGAGTTTTGTCAAAGCCACCGCCGCTGCGTCGAGGTCAGCCACCGAGGCAATCGCCTTGATGCGCCCGCTCGCCTCCAACGCCAATGTTCTGGCGTTGAAGGCTGCCACGGACAGCTCGATCTGCGGGCAGGGGAGACTGCCCGATACAACGATTTCAAGCGTGTCGCTCATTTTTTTAGAATTCCTCCTCGGCAGTCGCTGCGGCGAGTTCCTCTTGGGCACGCTTCAGCGCCTTGACCAGACGCTGGTCAGCGGCGCTCGTTCCCGCGTTGGGAACCCAATTCTTGTTCAGCTTCTCGATGGCACCGGCATCAAGGTCACGCACTTCCACACCAAAAAATTTACCGACATGCACCTTGACCGTTGCCCAATCATCACCCGCCTGCGTTGTGTCAACCGCCTCGGCTTCGCGCACCGCCTCCGTAGGCTTCGCCGCTCCTCGGTAGCTGGATTCCTCGCCCTTGGCTTCCTTGTCCTTCTTGCGGGTGAATTTGCCCGAGGGCTGGAGAGGCTCGTCTCCCTTGTAGGGCGAGCAAGTCACAATGTTGGCGTAGGTGTTCCCGTTGTCGGCGTGTTCGTGCTGAATATAAACCTCTGCGGTCTTCCCCACCAGCGTTTCGGTGTCGAACTCCGCTTCCTCTGCTGCGGTCAGGTCGCGCTTGAACCACTGGCGGAGAAACTTACGGAAATTCGCCCTTTCGTTGAGCGAAGGCGTAAAGCCCCGGCTCCATACGCATTGGCGACCACCATCCCGCTCTGCATCCGTCTCGAAAACAAGGCGAAAAACCGCGCTCTCTCCGTATTTGTTCACTTGCTTCACCAATGGAGTCACATCCACGCACACAGCGCGAAATGTTCCCTGGTCATGCGGGTCAAAGGACCCGCCACCTTTTTTTGTCAGTTTCATTTGTATTTTATGTTTGTTGTTTCGCGTTTTTTTCGGGGTGCGCGACACCCCTTTGCCCCTGCCGACCCAACGGGTCTAAGTGGGGAAATTATCGTCGAATTCGCGCCAGCGTTTTGCGCGCTCGCGCCTGCGCTCATCGTGTTGGCGCATTCGGAAAAGTATATTTTGTTGGCCGCACCAGTAGCTTGCGAGGCACGAGCCGAGGGTGAGGGCCGCGATGCAAAGGGCGAGGGTCGCGCTCACTTGGAGACCCCCCATGCGATAATTACTAAAGCCGCCACCGGCCCCAAAGCCTTGATCGCCTCCCAGACAGACTGGAGAAGCCAAAGTGATTCTTGGTGACTCATTTCTGCACCCCCTTCTCGACGGCTTCGTCGAGTTCTGATACTTTGACCAAGATCACTCCACCGATTTTGTAGAATTTGATTACCCCAGAGCCTTTTAAAAGGTAGAGGGTGGGTCTGCTTATACTGAGGTATTCGGCTGCCGCTTGGGGTCTGAGCCAATGTGGTTTCATTTGATCGCCCTTCTTTTTGGCTCGCGTCGTTCCCTCATCATTTTTATCGCTTGGGCAATCAACCGGCTGACCGGAATGCCCAGCGCATCCGACTGCCCCTTCAGATACCCGAGAATATCAGAAGGAAGACTAATGCTTGTTCGCTCATATTGGATTCGCATGGCTCATATAGGTATGATTGCTCATACTTTTTGACAAGAAATATTTTTTTTCCCGATGGAAGCGCAAGGTATTTTCTGATGTTTTTTTTCTTGACACCCGCTTCTGAAGCGGGTTCGTGGCCGAAAAAATATTTTGCAACCAAAAAAAAAATATTGCTTTCCCTCATACTCGATACTACTTTTCGCACATGAGTGATCACCAAAAATTCGAACGACTCACCATAACTCTGCCCCCCGAGTTATTGGCTTGGGTTAAGTCGCAGAAAAAAAAATTGGAAGCTGCAGACCGGCGTGTGACCACATCTATCAGCGCCATCATAGCAGATGCTGTTTCCGAAATGCGGGCACTCGATCTTTCTGAGGGTTTAAAAGAATCTAAAAAATCCGCGCAAAAAACACCAAGCAAAGCGTCCAAAACCCAGCCGGATGTTGGTGCCAACATAGCGACTCTGTCAGAGCATTTAGGCTCTGGACCCTCAACAGCTACGACGGGAAATTCCCGGAAGACTGGATAGCCGAAGTCCACGACCTAACCATTCCCGCAGAATGAGGGGGATGACGGTGGATTGTTAAAGCTCCCACCATTTTTCCGCATCGCGGCGTGAAACAAGATTGGCATAGGTCTCGTAAAGCAGGCGCGGCGATGTGCCCATGAGAAACGCAGTTTTAGTCGCGTCCTTGTAGTGGGCGAGATGGTAACTGGCGAAAGAATGGCGCAGGCAGTTGTCAGGCCACTTGAGCGTCATCACGCCTGATGGCGATGCGCTCGGCTCCACTCCAATCAATCGGCAGGCTTCGCGTATTATCGGCTTCCATCGCTTCTTGCTCCATCCATGCACCAATGCCTTGTCCGCGTCCCTGCGTGGCATATGGCGCTTGAGCGGCTCGTAGATCGTCGCGCTGCGCGGCCGCGCAGCCTCGCCTTGCTTGGCGTCTTCGCGGCGGATCACGATCTCATCGTAATCCCAATCAATCGCGGAATTATTCACCGCAAAAATCTCCCTCGTCCGCAGGCCCGCAAAAGCGCCGGCAACAAGCCACGCCTTGAACCAATCCGGCCAGTCGTGATCAAGCAGCGCTCGCATCTCCGCAACGGTCAGGATTCGCAGTCTCGCGCCTTTGTCTTTCTTCGGGGGTGCATCAGCGAATGGATTATCCCGCACAATTTTCTTCATGGCGGGTGACGAGAAAAAATCTCGGCACACGGCGAAAACATTGAATCGTCCGCGAGTCGTAAGCGGCAGCTTGTCCACCCACCGACGCATCGCCACCGAATCCAAATCCTCGGGCCGCCTCATGCCGTGCGTCTCCGAGAATTTCAGTAGCCCCCACTTGAGCTGACGCAGCGTGACCGGCTCCACCTCAAGAGACTTCCTGGCGAGAAATCCCGCGATGCAATGCGCTACACACTCTCCTGCGGCCGCCTTGGCCGGAATGGCCCCAGTGTGAGCCAAAGCAAAAACAAGCTCCGCGTGCGCTTTGTTAGCCTCGCCAGCGTCCTGAAAAAACATTCGTTTCCGTTTCCCTGCATTGAGGGCTTTCGGAACATCGATCACCCAACGCGCCAGCTTGCGATCAAACCGAGGAATAAGAGCCTGTAAATTCATACTGACACCACATTGACATCCATTGACATTTTAGCAAATCCGTAAGATTTGGTAAAATCCAGTCAATCCCCGGCAAACCCGCTCCCAGTCTACTTCTGAAGCCATTGTTAGAATCAGTAAAATAGAGTCAAAAATGGCGGAGGAGGTGGGATTCGAACCCACCTTCTTGTCTTCTGTCAATGTCAATGATTGACATTTTTTGGAGTTTCAGCACTCGTTCAGTAGAGGGAAAAGCGTCAAAAAGGTAGGTTTTGCTTCCAACTCCCCTCCCAGTAAAAATGTCAACGCTTTGATGTCATTGACATTTTTTCAATTTTTTTCGACCCGTAAAATTTTACAATTTTCACGCGGTTCCGGGGCGGATGCGAAGAAGTTTTGGACCGGCTTTTGGCTCGGGGCGTTGGGTTGGGTTATTTGAAATTTGCCAGGTCTTCTGCCGACGTTTCGTCTACCTGCGGGCCTTTAGATTTGGCCTGCCTTGTCACTTTAGCTTTGAAGGCGTCGATGCGTTTTTGCATTTCGCCTGTGGCCTCGCGGGTGTCCGCTTCAAAGTCCCTGGAAAGTGACTTTAGTTCCTTTTGAGAGGATTGAAGCTGATCGATACGCTGTCTGTAGGAATTCCTAATCTTTTCTGCTCTTCGATTGAGAGGTATCGCACCGGCTTCGACCTGTCGATTGGTGTCTCCCCTGAGATAATTTTTCGCATCTCTAAGACTGATAGACGCGGCTTGTGAGAGTTGGTCGGCGTGTTCATTGAGTAGCTCCTTTGTTGCTTTTAATATAGTCGAGTCGTATTCCTGTTTTTCAAGGTAAATTGATTGGTATTCCCGTGGTATGACAGAGGAATTTCCTTTGCCCAAGACATCCTCGGCAAGAGTTTCTAAAATAGTTGGGCTGATCGGCACTGGACCTTGGTCTGTGAATTTCGGATGCACATCGATGAGGACGCCGTTTGGCCGTTGAGAGATGTTGGCTTCGTGTCCTTCGTCTGTGAGAGCCTGTGCGAGGTCTTCCAGCCCCTCCATGGTGGCTTTGCCGTGCATCCATATGGAATGCGATTGCGCTTGTGCGGGGTTCACACTTATGAACCTGCTTGCGGCTTGTGCGGCTTGGTAAAAATGTTTCCCGAGAATAGACATGAATGCCGGCCGATATTTTTCTGGGATGGCATCCATTGGTATGCGGACATTGGGTGAGACATCGCCTTGGAATGTGCCTCGGCCAAATTCGATTCGGGTGATATCGGAGTTGGCTGCTCCGAAGACGCTGGCGAGCTTGCTGAGTGGGGATGGCAGCTTGATGCTTTTGTCTACCTTGTCTGCTGTGCGCAGGGTGAGGGATTTTGCAGCACGCTGTAGCACTTGCTCTGCGAGCTTAATGTTTCCAGGGATGGCCAGCTTTTTTGATTCCTCGAGGGCGTCGGCAAATTTCTTACCGTCCTCGCGGAGCTTGGTGTTCATCTCCATTGTCTGGATGGTGCTCTTGAGGAATTCGGTGCCTGGAGGGGTGAGGGTTTGCTGCACCCGAGGATCCGAGAGGACGCTGGCAGTGAATCTCGGCAGGCCGGTGGTGGGATCCTTTGGCACATCGATACCGGCTTCGCGCAGGTCGTCTGCGGCCAACTTGAATGCGCTGGCGTATGCATCGCCATTGAATGCTTCTTCCTCGGTGATGTTGGTGCGGCGCTGGAGCCGCTGCTCGGCGCGTTGCTGCACCCAGGACAGCGCTTGAAGTTGGTGGGATTGAAATGGACCAAACTGGGAGTTCATGCCGCCGTTGGCGTTGATGTGATCGCGCAGGTTGTTGACGAATCTGCTTTGCAGCTCATAGAGCACTGGGTAGGTGCCGAAGGCGGAATCTGGAATGCCCATCGACGCGGCCACCTGGCGATCATTGGTGGTGAGCGGTGGGTCGTCGCTCATTCCTTCGAGGAACCGGAATGTGCCGCCAAAGCTGCCGACTTTGCGTTGTTCGGCTTTTCCAAATTCGCCCATCAAGGCGTCTTTTACCGATGTTTGGACTACCGCAGGCGTGACGCTGGGTGTTTTTTGAAAATCTTCTGCCAGGATGGCGATGGCAAGACGGCCATTGTAATTTGGATCCGCAAGCGGGGATGTTGCTGCTACGACATCCATGGTTTTACCTAACTCATCTCGCGAAAAGTCAGGGAATGACTCCGTCATGGCTTCGGCGGAGATTTCATACCAGAGGCGGTCTTTGTTTGGCAGGTTCTCTGCGGCTTTCCAATGGGACTCTGGCGGTGGTTTCATTGTGAAACCTTTTTCTTGCAGCTCTGCGAGGGCTCTGGATGCGGCTGGGCCGGTAACTGCGATGGCGTCGGTCCATGCTTTGTCGAGGGATGATTGAGTCACATTCATCGACCCTGTTTTTGTATTCAAATCATGCTCCAGAAATCTGCGCCCGTCTGCGGCTCTCACGGGTTGACCTGGCACCTTGGTGCCGATCCATCGCTCATTTGCTGGGATGCTCAATTTGATGTCTTCCAGTGACCGTGCGAAAACATCTTTGCCTTTAGGTCCTGCCGCATCCGGCATTGCCTGCCCTGGCAGGTCTTTTGACAAGTCCGGCATGGGGGCGGGCTTGTCGGGCATGAAGTTTCGGTTGGCGCGGTCGTAGTCGAAGTGGAAGCCTTGGCGGCCGGTGCCTATGGCGGCGTCTACGCGGTCGAGGCGGAATTGTTTGATGGCGCTGCCGGGGCCGAAGCTGCCGGAGAGGGCGTTGCGCTCGCGGTTTTTGGTGGTGGCGATGCCGAGGATGGCGTTGATGGTGTCGCGCTTCTCGTCGCCGATCTTGGTGTTGCCGGGGAGTTCCTGCCGGTGGTTCTCCATGTAGGTCTTGAGGTCGGCTTCGATCTTGCCCATGTCGTAGTCGAAGGGAGAGAGGGCGGGATTGCGCTCAGCGATGCCTCGCATGGCGCGCTTGCGAAATGCCGAGAGGTCGAGCACGGTGGCGTTGAGATTACCTGCTTTAGTGAGTTCCCATCCCCAGGAGATAACTTCGCGGGTGATGGCTTCGAGGTTGCCGAGGCGGTTGACTCGCATGGCGCCGGTGTCTCCGCTGCCGATGGCGTGGTAGCGGACTTGCATGCTCTCGCCAGCGGCTCCGAGGGCCTCAAACTGGCGGGCGAAGGCGCGGATGTGGGGCATGAAGCCGTTGAGGAAATCAAAGGTGGGCGGGAGGACCCGGCCTCGCACGGTGACGCGGCCGTCTGCGGTTTTTTTGGGGCCGAGGACGGGGTTGGTGGGGTCGATAAGTTTGGAGCCGACGATGTTTTTGATCTGCTCTTTGACCTTGGCGTGTTCTTTGTTGAGGTCGCGCTGGTCGCGGAGGATGGCTTGGCCGGTGACGGGGTCTTTCGTAGCGAAGGTGGTGGCCTGCACGCCGTCGCCTCGGTCGTAGAATGTGACCTGGGGGTTGTTGGCGATGTCGCTGGCGCGGCCACTGGGGGCGATGCGGTTTGGGCGGGGCTTTTCGTGGGTGGGGTCGTTGGCCCACTGGCGGTAGTTGTTGATGTAGGTGCCGAGCTGGCCGAGGAGGGCCTTGTCGGTGGAGAGGAGCGGATTTTCTTTAAAGAGGCTGCCAGGGGTGTCGAGAGCTTCGCCGGTCTGCGGGTCGATGCGCACACCGCTGGCGCTGAGGGCGCGGGCTTGGGCTCCGAGGATACTCTCGGCGAAGGTGAGCATGTTGCCTCCGGCGGGGGCTCCTCGGCGGATGGCAGCGAAATCCATGGTATTGCTGGCCTTGGCAAATGTTTCAGCAAATATCTCGTCGCGGGCCCAGTCGAGCCCGTTCATGTCGCCTCGGGCGAGTCCGCCTTGGCCGAGGTTCTCCATCTCGGCGCTGAGTGTGCCGGGGCTGATCTCGAAGTTGCCGTCGGGGAAGGCGCTGGCGTTTTTGCCTCGGATGATGTTGCTGGCGTATTCGGCGGCGCGGGCTTGGATGCCTTCGGTGCCGTAAGTTTTATCGACCCAAGCGCGGGCGGCGTATTTCTGCTGGCCGTCGAGGGCTCCGCTGGCGAGGAGGGCGTGGCCAAATTCGTGGGGCTCGACTCCTCCACGGCGAGCGTCGAGGTTGATGAATACCTTGGCGCGTTCGCCGATGGGGGCCTGCACAAACATGCCGGCGGTTCCGGCTCCGCCCTGGGCGTCTACATTTTTGGCGTATTCCTCAGCGCTGAGGGGGACGAAGTCGAGGTTGTTGCGGAAGGTGCCCTGCATGGCGGCGAGCCTGACGAGGTTGTCTGGCGTCTGCGTGGCCATCATTTTTCCGACATCTCCGGCGTTGAGTTCGATATCTACCAGCATGCGGGACACATCGCTGAGTGCGGCTTGTTGGCGGCGTTGCTGGAGGCCGGTGAAGCGATCTACTCCTCCGCCGAGGGCGCCGAAGGTGCCGCCCATGGCGAGCATGGCGGCTGCGTCTTCGTCCTGACCGGCATTGGCGGCGAGGAGGGCGAAGGGAACATTTGCTGCGGCACCTTTCGCGGCACCTGTGGCGAGGGCACTGGATCCACGCACGGCTTGGACGATGGCGGGATTTGATAGCTTGCCCATAAAGGCACGCATCTGCGGCGAGAGGGCTTGATTTGCTGCGAGGCGGGCGGGTGTGCTCTCGATGCTGACGAACTGGCTGGGCCGCTCGAGGACTTCTTTGAAGATGGAGGGCACGGCGGGATTCGCCAACACGGCGGCGCGGGCGGCTTGGTCCAGGCCGTTGGTGGCGTCGGCGGATTCGCGGAGGATGATCTTGGCTGTGCCTGCGCCGGTGTCGATCATGCGGAGCACGCCCATGCCTGCTATGTAGGCGGGGTAGAGCGCGGCGATGGTGGCGGCGACCTGTGGTGGGGCTCCGGCCTTCTCGAGCGCATAACCAGCTAACGCCCCCGTGGAGGCTTTACCTGTAAAGTTCGCCGCTGCTTTACCGAATCTTTTTAATGTTCCCGTCTCAAATCCACTTGTCTCGGTAACGGTTTTGGCGAAGCGCTCGGCGAGGGCGTCGTTGCCTTTGACGATGCCTCCTGCGAGTTTTTCGATGCCGCTGGCGGTCTTGGCGCTGACGATCTTCATGCCTCGGGAAATGCCGAGGGTTTTTGCACCAGCGCTAAAGGGGATAAGGTTGGTCGGGTCGGTAGCTATCTCGACAATCTTCGCCTGCGACTCGATGGGGGCCTCTTGCTGGTTGCGGCCAGTGAACATGCGGGTAAGTAGCTCGGTGGGCGCGGTCTTTTGCCCGAGGGCTTGATACTCGGCGTCGATGCCTTTTTCTTGAAGGTGATTTTGGAATTCGTAGTCTTTGAGATCCTCTTCGTTGGTGGCACGGATTGGTTGGTTCGGATACCGCTCTTGGAACCCGGCAAGGATCATTGGGTCTTGTGCATCGGCAAAGAGAAATTCTCCGGTGGCCTCGTTGAGATATTGAGGTTGGCCTTCCAGAGCCTGCTTGGCCCAGCCTCCGAGCTGCATGGCGCCGAGGGCTGCGCGGCCGATGCCGGTCTGGAGCGTGGCGGGAGATTTAGCGAGAGTCTCTACGGGCGAGAAGAGAGTGGAGTTGAAGGCGTCAAAGGCGCTGACAAACAAGCCGCCGACGGCCTTGGCTGCGAGTTCGCCATTACCAGGGATTTTGCCTTGGGCCTTGAGGCGGGCTTTGGTGGCCTTTTGGTCGAAATATTCGTCGCGGGTCGGGACATAGTTTGGGTCTTCGAGGGCTTCGACGACCATTTTGTCCACCTCGTCTTGCGTGTATCCTTTGGGTTGGTTGGCTTGCTCAAGTAGGTCGATTTCTTCGGCCGTGTATTCACGATTTTCAAGCTGGGCAACAGGCCCCATGGCGGGGCCACGCTCAAAAAGGGTCCCCTCCCCGGCGATCATCTCGGGTGAGCCTGTTGGGTCAGGCGCTATACTTGCGGCGGGTGGGGCCGCAGAGGTTGTCGGGGACAAGGGGTCGTTTTGCACCGGCAGCTCGGCAGCGGCCATGGCATCTACTTCTTCTTGGGAATATTCTCTGTCCTCAAGGGCGGTAGAATTGAGCGGGATAGTATTTGCCATTGGGAAGTTGGATGAGGTCGCCTGCCGGAGTTTTGCGAATGTTCTGAGTGGCGGTTTGTTGGGGTTGTGCGGGGCCGGCTTGTGGGGCTGCTTGGGAAGCGGATCCGCCTATGCCTTCGATGCGGGACTTGGCGTCGAGTAGGTATTCCTTCCAGATCGTGTCGTTCTGGTGCAGGCGAGGACTCATGCTTTTAAGGAATTTCAATTCATCTTGTGAAACGGGTTTGAGGAATTTTGTCAGTTCCAAGACATCATTGTTGACGAGGCGCTCGAGCTCGGCGCGTTGGGCGGCGCGTTGGTCATTGGCTCCGCCGGCATCGAGCATAGCACCGGCGGTGCCGTCGAATTTCCCTACGAGCGGAGAAATGTCGGTGAAATTTGCAGCTTCGGGGTTTGTGTATTTGTTTATCTTTTCCAGGACGAGCTGCTTGCGCGTGTTGAGCTCGGCCTGCTCTTTAGCCTTGGCGATGGTTTCTTGATCGAGCTTGCCGATATCAAGTTGGGTTTTGCGAGCTGACAACTGAGCCGATTCTGCTTGGGCTTGGGCTTGGGGGGTGGATTGCTCGGCGATGCGGGTGTTGAAGCTCTCGACAAATTCGGCTGCGGCCTGCGGGGTGTATTGGATACCCTGCTTCATGTTTCGCAGCAGTTGCTTTTGCGAGTCCGGTAGGCGGGCGAAATCCTCGTCTGATTGAACGACGATGCTGGCGAAGTCGAAACTGTTTCCTTTTGATGCCTTGGGAGGCGGAGGAGGCACATCTCCAGCAATTTGGTAGTTCTGGGCGAATGCGTCGAGGTCTGTGGATTGGAGGTCCATAATTATTATCGCACGAAGTCCATGTTGATCCCGCCGGCGGGGTTGGGTTGCGGTTGGGTTTGGGCGGTCGGTGCTGCCGCTCCGGTGTAGGGCTGCTGGTTCGGTGCGGGTTGCTGGGCGAGCATGTTGGCGTTTACGCGGTTGACTTGGGCGTTGTATTGGGTCTGATACATCCAGCGTTTCAAATCATCGTCCATAATAGCTTCTGCTGTCTGGACATAGGCTTGGCGCTTTCCGAGCGGCATGGTGTCGAATTTTTCGATTGTCTCTTGAGACATGAGCGGAGTGCCGTCCGTTTTCTTGTAGTCCTTGAGCATGTCGAACTTGGCGTTGGCGCCGTCGGAGGCGATGCGATTTTCTTGAGATTTACTTACATTGCTGGAGACCATGCCCATGGCGGTATTGAATGAGCCTGTTAAATTCTGCGAAAATTGAGCGGTGCCTTGAGCTTGTATGGCTGCGGAGTTTGATGCGGCCTGTCCCAATATCTGGCCGGAGTTGTCATTGACGGAGGGGTTGTATGGCATGGTTAGGAGGGGTTGAGGAGTTGGTGGGTAAGGGTGAGCGGGACGGTATCGAAGGCACAGTGGGTGGCGTTGAACCAGTTGCGGGCGGATTGGCGCAGGGCTTCGCGTTGGGCTTCGGCATACCAGGCGGCGTCGGTGATGCTGTGGAGGGCGAGCCATTGCTTGGCGTCGGCGGGGTCTGGAATGCCGAGGCGTTGCCACATGCGGGCGGAGGCGGCGTGGATGTCTTGCACAAAGGTGCAGATGCCGAGGGCTTCGGCGAGCGTGGCAAGGAGGGCGGAGTCACTGGCGGCTTCGCGCTGGGTGGCGAGCTGGTGGAGGCGTTGGCCGCCTGCCACGGGGAGGTCGTTGGTGAGGAGGGCTTTCAGGTATGGGGTATGAAGCGCAAGCGGGATGTCATGTGACCTGGGTGACATGACATGGCAGGCGTGCTCGATGGCGGCGGCGGCGTCGAGGGCTTTCTGGTCGATGTAGCGGGCTTGCAGGATGTCCACCACATTGCCGAGGTCGCGGCGGAGGCGTTGCCAGCTGCGCTCGGGGTAGTAGATGGCGCGGGCGCGGTGCAGGACAGCGACGGCTTCGTGCGGCGGGAGGTGAGCTTCTGAGGTGGCGCGGAGGTTGACCAGAGGGATGGAGAGTGGGCGGTAGCCTTCGTCAGCGCAGGCGTGGGCGAGGGCGACATCCGCATCGTCGGTGCAGGATTCCTCGGCATACCACCCGGCGATGATGCCGACGGGCTCGGCTCCGTAGCGGGCGCATTCCACAGCGCGGAGGGCGCCGAGGCTACCGGCTCCAATGACGCGGCATCCTTGGTCGAGGGCGAAGAGGATTTCCTTGTGCCAAGGGGCAAGGCTTTGGTGGAAGAGGCCGTCGATGAGGATGAGGGTGTCTGGGCCTTCAAGGGCGGCGGCGGCGATGTCGCCTTGCTGCGCCGGTGGGCGGAGGTCGGCTTCGGCGGGGGTATTGGCTGGGCGTGTGGGACCGAGGAAGATTTTCATTTGGCGGCGAGGAGGGCGCGGGTGCCGGGCTGGGAAAAGGGGTAGCGGTAGCCTTCGAGAGTCGGGATGAGGACTCTCACCACAGAGCAAGGGTAGTCGTGGGTGAACTCATAGACGAGCGGCTCGGGGATGCCTGCGGCTTGGAGTAGAGCGCAGAGGGTGTCGATGTCCTGCTCAAAGGTATCGCTGGAGACGTCGGCGTGGGCGTTTGCCGAGATGGTGGCGTGGCGGTAGAAGGCGGTGAGCGCTGCGGCGGTGTCGAGGGATTTGACTGTGGTGTAGCGTTCGTGGGTGAGGTCGTCGCGGCTGCCAGCGATCCAGACGGCACGGGCTTGGACGGTCTCCGTAACGGCGCGGGACATGGCGACAGCGGGGTCGAGGTGGGCGGCATAGCCTCGGTGCATGCCTTGGCCGGACTCGATGTCGAGGAGGTAGCAGATGTAGGTGGGCACGCCGATGTCGCTGGTGGCATCGAGCAGCACGGGGGTGATGTCTGCGGCGCGGAGGGTCTGGATAATGCGGGAAACGGTGGCGTCGGTGATGGAGTCGAGATCGACGCGCCGTAGCGTGGCCAGGCGCTCTTGGGCAATGTAGGTGGCATCGCGCTCGATGACTTCGTAGAGGCCGCCACAGACGGCTTCGGCATAGGTGTTGCCGGAAGAGAGGCCGTTGGAGGTAAATGCAAAGGGGGCCATGTGCCATGGGAGGTCGGCAGGTTGGCGGGCTATGAGGCGGACGGTGCAGGCGGGCACAAGCACTGGGTTGCCGGTTTGCAAATGCCGCGCCTCGGTCCATTCCACTGGCACGCCGGGGCGCAGGGCGGCTCCCTTGAGAAGCGGCAGGCGTGTCTCGCAAGCGTCGCCGAGATTTTGGATGGTGTCCCACAGGGCGCGAATCGGAGCGGACTCGCCAACATGGCGCTCGAAGCCTTCCATCATGGCACTGCATCTGGCGGCGGCAGGGGTTGCGCCCTTGCCGCTATCCACCGCCAGCACAAGCGCGGCGGGGCGGATGCACTGGGCCACAGGAATGCCGATGCGGTCGAGGCCGGTGATCTCTCCCAGGCGCGTGATGCCAGCGGCGTGGAAATGCGGGCGCATGCGGGCCAGAGTGTCCTCGGGCGTGCAGGCGCGGTGAGCTCCGTCGACTTTGTATTTCGTTAAGACCATGCGCGTTCGAGACTGCGGAGTGTGACTCGGGCGAGGAGGCGGCGGAGGGGTGTGGTGATACGGGCGGCGATGGCTGGACCGTGCTGGCAGTAGGCGGCGATGAAGCCGTCTGGCGCATGGCGCAGCATGGCGCGGCGGAATGCCTGCCACCGGTCTGGCATACACGCGCGTGCCACCCAGCAAGCGGCAGCGGCGGCACCGGCAACTGCGGATGCTCCCATGGCAGCGCCTTGCAGTCCCATGCCTGCGGCGTCGCGTGAGGCATCGGCCTGCATACCTGCGGATGTGAGAGCGGTTTTGTTGTTTTGGTAGCTGTTGTAAATGCTCGCCTGCATGTTGGTGTTGGTATTGTAAAGGTCGGAGCCATATTGCATGGTATTGGCATACGATTGGCCGAT